>Ga0207060_10003_pt2 | contig 92177 bp, 92 predicted proteins | sample Alteio_BWMinCont_30_FD_153270 | JGI IMG/M metagenome (GOLD analysis project Ga0207060, IMG submission 153270) | Enriched cells from forest soil in Barre Woods Harvard Forest LTER site, Petersham, Massachusetts, United States -... | ecosystem: Environmental > Terrestrial > Soil > Temperate forest >...
ATTTGGAATTTCTGAACTCGGCAATTTTCAAGACCCGCAATCTCCCCACACTATTTAACCGAATTTGAAAGGGATGTAAATCGCTACGGCGATCAACGTTACGGAAAAATCCAATTTCTTTTTCGGATCTTTTCGATCGAGGTCTTCCCTTCGATCCTATTATACAAAACATAAAAGGGACAAAGGAAAGTTAGCTTGATTACCGTAATTTTTCTTCAATAGGAAAAGAAATTTGCGTTCCGCAGACCCTTAACACTAGAGTTTGATCATACTTTGCCGAAATTAAAGAACATTCAGGAAATAATGGGCACTATTTCGAACAAGAACCAGGTTCGAAACTTTGGAGTTATCGCTCATGTTGATCACGGAAAAACAACGATGAGTGATAGTTTACTTGCAGCTGCTGGAATGATCGCTCCTTCGGTTGCTGGCCAGGCTCTGGCTTTGGATTCAATGCCTCTTGAGCAGTCGCGGCAAATGACAATCAAAGCTGCAAACGTTACTCTCTATTACGAAGAGGATGGAAAGCCCTATGTTTTGAACATGATCGACACTCCCGGCCACATTGACTTTACTGGCAGGGTCACGAGGTCACTTAGAGCTATAGACGGCGCTGTCGTTGTTAGTGACGCTGTCGAAGGCATAATGACGCAGACTGAGACTGTAACTCGTCAGGCTTTGGAGGAGAGAGTCCGACCTGTTCTTTACATCAATAAGATAGATCGACTGGTCAAAGAGCTTCGTTTGGACAAAGATGCAATGCAAAAATGGATTGCCAATATTGTCAGCAATTTCAACAACCTAATAGAAACTTACGCCGAACCAGAGCTCAAACAAAGATGGAAGGTGTCAATAGCCGATAGTAGCGTGTCTTTCGGCTCGGCCAAAGACCGTTGGGGTTTCAACGCCGGTATCGCGGCGAAAAAGGGTATCAACTTTGGTGATGTTTACAATGCGTATACTTCAGGAGACGTTGCGGAGCTAGCAAAGAGAGCGCCGCTTCACGAAGCAGTTCTCGGCATGGTTATCAAACACCATCCACCTCCGCATGTTGCTCAAAAGTACAGGATTCCACGTATCTGGCATGGTGACCTGACCAGCGACATTGGAAAATCTTTGCTAACATGCGATGACAACGGGCCCATCGTAATGATGATTACAAACATCAACGTGGATCCCCAGGCAGGAATCGTCGCAACTGGAAGATTATTCTCTGGAACCGTTAGGGACGGCGACAGTGTCTATCTCCTGGGAGCGAAGAGAGAGGAGAGGATCCAGTCAGTAAACTTCTACATGGGCGCTCAGAGAGAAATGGTTGGGCAACTGACAGCCGGCAACATTCCAGCGCTTTTAGGGCTGGAGCATGCAAGGGCAGGAGAAACTATTTCCCCAATAAAGGACATTGCAACGTTCGAGTCAATCAAGTACGTTTCAGAGCCTGTTGTTACTATTGCGGTTGAACCGAAGCATCCGAAGGATCTTCCTAAACTCGTCGAAGCGCTCCGGCGGCTCAACATTGAAGATCCAAATCTGGTCATTCGTATTAACGAGGAAACGGGTGAGCAGCTCCTGGCGGGTATGGGTGTGTTGCATTTGGAGATTGCGACGACCCTAATTCAAGATCAGAAGATCGAAATCGTTACCAGTCCTCCGCTTGTAAACTACAGGGAAGCGGTGAGGAGTAAATCGGGACCAATAATGTCTCGTTCGCCCAACAGACACAACAAGATCTTCATCCGGATCGAACCCCTTCCGGCCGATGTGATCGAACTCATCAGAACGGGTCAGCTGAACGAAAACACTGACAAGAAGACGGTTGCCAAGGTCTTGAGAGAGCATGGTTGGGACGCGGACGAGGCGCGTTCGGTTGTCACAATCGACGAAAAAGGAAACATGCTGCTAGAGGAGACGAAAGGAGTCCAGTTCCTGCAAGAGTCGATGGACTCGATAAGAGCAGGCTTTAATGACGTAATGACTAATGGTCCGCTTGCTTACGAATTCTGTCGAGGTTATAAGATCGTCTTAACACATTATGTGCCCCACGAGGACCCTGCACACAGAACTTATGCTCAGCTCATGCCTGCAACACGGAGAGCAATACTCGGCGCTGCCCTAACTGCGGATCCGACTTTGCTGGAGCCCATACTCGGAATCGAAATAAAATGCCCTGCAGAACAAATTGGGCCTATCGCAAGCGTGATTTCTGGTAAGAGAGGAAAAATGCTCAACGTTGAGCAGAAGGAAGTTATTACCATAATCCAGGGGGAGATTCCTACGTCTGAGACATTCGATCTCTCGGAAACTATGAGAGGAGCCACTGCTGGAAAAGCGATGTGGAATACTTACTTCAAGGCATGGCAGCCGGTTCCGCAGTCAATGCTTCTGAACATTGTGCGCGATATTCGAAAGAGAAAGGGTCTCTCTCCGGATCCGCCGAATCCGAACGAATTCATAGACAAAGAGTAACTTCTCGGTTTCTTCATCCGAGAGGGTGACTTCAGTTTCAACTGGAAGGATCATAGTGAACGGGTTATTGTGCGGAGTCGAATCTTTCCTTGCCTGAGACCCTTCACAATATTCTGATCTTTGACTATGACGGCACGCTGACATACGAAAGTAACGAAGTTCCACAGGTCACCAGAGACGCCCTGAAAAAAATGAAAGAAAAGAAACTTGCGACTCTAGGGATCATCTCTGGTAGGGACTTGCCTTTTCTGCAAAAGGTCGATCAAAATCTTTCAAGCGTCTTTTCTTTCCTGATTGCCGAAAACGGCGCGATTTCCTATTTTTCCGATCTAAAGAAAAAGGAAGTCTTGGGCAAGGATTGGTCAGAAAAAGCCAGACGTTTGCTCTCAACATCAGGAATACCGATGCATTTCGCCGAGGTGATGTTCGCAACGGGAATCGAAAATGCTCCAAGGGTGTCGGATTTTCTGACAAAAGTCGGACTCGAGGCGAAACTTGTACCCAATAGGGACTCATTAATGGTCTTGCCGCCGGGCGTTGACAAAGGGACTGGTGTGGCGGCTACTGTTCAACATTTTGGAACAACGAAGAAGCACTTCCTCACCTGCTTCGGGGATGGTGAAAACGACCTTGCTCTCTTTGCCCCCGCTGATCTAGGGGTCGCTGTGGCCAACGCCGTAGATGCCCTAAAGAAGATAGCTGATGTGGTAACCGAGAAGCCGGGAGGATACGGAGTTGCCGAATACCTCTCAGAGACTTTTCTCCTTGAGGAGCCTTGAGGGCTAAAGATTAAAATCATGGAAAGGGATTCGGACTAGGCTACTCCCGCTGGCAATGGCTTTTACCATAACTCGTCGGGAGAGTCGAATTCTAAATTTCAGGATCATCAATAACATGGCAATCGTTTTTCCCGTTACTACTGGCGAAATTCTGGCGGATACTGAGCTTGTGCTTTACAAAGCAGCAATCTTTTTTGCAATTATTCTGATCGGCTGGGTTGTTGGAAAAGTTCTAGGCCTTTTGGTTGGACGAGTACTTGCCCGTGCAGGTGGAGATTCTCTGTTAAAGCAAACGGTGATTGGCAGAGCTCTAATGCGAGCTGACTACGCGTCGTTCCGACTGGGAAATTCTATCACAAAATGGCTCATCTACCTCTCCGCTTTCCTTTATGCTCTGTACAGTTTGGGCTTGCCGGTACTGACTTCAAGTGTTGTGTCTTTTCTCGACTATCTTCCGGTAATTGTAGGTTCTGGAATTATTTTGCTGGCTGGTATGATTTTGTCTGATTGGTTAGGCGAGTTTGTAAAGAAAAGCCAGACCCCGGAAAAGCGCGAACTGTTTTACTTGAATATCGTCGGCGACACGATCAAGGTTGTTCTTTACTTTGTGACCATAACTCTGGCTCTCACACATCTGGGTGTTGATGTTACCATCCTGTACATTTTTGCTGAGGCTTTTGCTTGGGCAATTGCAATCTCTATCGGAGTTGCAGCTGGCATCGTTGTAGGCTGGACGTTGAAAGATAGGATTAAAGAATGGGTTTCATCGATATCCGCTGGCTGAGCACTTTTTGCGTTGCTTCTAGTAACTTTTTTACTTTAGACAATCTAGATTCCGTTACGATGTCTGAAAAATCGCAAGACACAAAAACTCGCGGCGCCTTCGCCGTTTTCGTCATCCATATTCGTGTGGAGAGATTTTTTTAGAAGGCACCTGACTTTGTGCGGGATGAAGCGAAAATACATGCGGGATATTTCGTATGACGCGTTATCGATCGGCATGTTGGTGAGTTTTGGAAGGATGTCTGAAGGCCTCGAATGTCGTATCGGAGGAAACTAGAAGCACCAAGGGTAGAAAGATCAAAACAACAAAATCGATTGCGAAGAGATTCCAAGAAATACCGACGGTGTATCTTAAAGTGAATCCGATATCGTCAGCACTCTGAAAGCTATTCGGAAAACCGCCGAATATGAGTAGGTAGTAAGTCCCAGGTGGATTGTATCCGAAATTCTCGTTGATGATCGTTCTGTTTGTGATTATGTTAAAATCATGAGTATTGTTATTCTGATCATAGTAAGAATTCGAAAGTCCTTCTATCAGAGTGAAATACCAGGAGCTCCCGCTATAATCCTCCTTAAACAAAGTGAGATTCGTTCCGGTTTTGATCAGGGATGTGAGGTTATCGAGGGTTAAAGTGCCGTCGTGATTCAAATGAATTGGTATGTAATAGCAACTAGCACCGTTGCTATCAATCGGAGGAGGGCAGATTGCTGAATACGACACAGCAGGGCTCGTTTGCGACCAATCATAATACGAGATATGATAAAGACCAAACGCGATTACGCCCAGGTTTGCCAAAAATGCGATCCTTTTTCTCGACAAAAGCAAATTCTTGGTATCCTCACCTACTGAATAGGTAGTTTCAGTCCGAAGTAAAATATCCGAATAATTACTGTACTGGATCCCGCGATGATCAGACTACCCCTGAGTTCCTCTAAAATTCATTCTTCAAGTAAAATATAGAGCAGGAAAAAATCTCAAGATTCCTTCGCTTATGGTCTTTGTCTAAGTTGCTGCATGGTTCTTTATGCTCGCAGTTTCGCTCTGTTAGTTTTGTTCATGAGTAGAATTTTATTTGCAAGTTCATAATGGCTTTTCATGAGTTCTCTCGTTGCATAAGATTCGAGAGTTTTTTCGATTTTAAGATCTAAGGGATTGGCTTCATTGATGCCGTGAGGTAGGATAGAGCCACTGTACTGATTGTTTTATTTAGGAACTTTAAGAAGGGCTTTAGAGAATATATTGCCGTTCATTCGGTATTTGGTGATGGGTACCCGTTGTTTCAAGATCGTAAACTAACGAGAGTGAAGAGTCGCGCTAACACAGGATCTTTTATGATAATTTCGTATTCTCTGATATCTAAATCACACCAATGTTTGGCTTTGCGCCGGATCGATTCCTGTAAAACCTATTGCTAGTTTGGTGTACTCTCTTTTGTTCGATCGAAAGTTTCTTCTTTGATTTGATAAGGGGGTGTACCGTTTGGAGCCGTCACGAATGGATGATTCGCAGGATTATCTTGAAGACGATCCTCTTTGGTACAAAGACGCGGTGATCTACGAAGTCCACGTCAAAGCTTTCTGCGACACTGCCGGAGATGGAATTGGCGATTTTAAGGGCCTGACATCCAAGCTTGATTATCTCAAGAGTTTAGGAGTCAACACTCTTTGGCTTCTCCCCTTTTACCCATCGCCCCTGAAAGATGACGGCTACGATATTGCCGACTATTTTGACGTCCATCCGCTCTATGGAACCTTGAGCGATTTCAAGGAGTTCATGAACGAGGCGCACAGTCGTGGCCTTCGAGTGATCACAGAGCTTGTATTGAATCACACTTCTGATCAGCATGCCTGGTTCAAGAAATCAAGGACCGCTGAACCGGGAACAAAGTGGCGGGATTTCTACGTTTGGAGCGACGCGCCGAACAAGTATCTCGACGCGCGGATCATTTTCAAGGATTTTGAAACATCAAATTGGGCTTACGACAATGTTGCCAAGGCTTACTTTTGGCATAGGTTTTATTCGCACCAACCCGATCTTAACTTCGAGAATGATTTCACTCAGAAAACAATGCTTAGCGTTGTTGAATATTGGATGAAAATGGGCGTCGATGGCCTTAGGCTAGATGCAGTGCCCTACCTGTACGAAAAAGACGGTACGAACTGTGAAAATCTTCCCGAGACTCATGATTTTCTGAAAAAACTTAGGGCGTTTATTGATTCGAGTTTCAAGAACAGAATGCTACTTGCCGAGGCAAATCAGTGGCCTTCGGATGCAGCTCAGTACTTCGGTAATGGGGACGAGTGTAACATGGCTTACCATTTCCCCTTAATGCCAAGGATGTTCATGGCAATCCAGATGGAAGATCGATTTCCCATCATAGACATTTTAGAGCAAACCCCCTCCATCCCAGAAAATAGTCAGTGGGGCCTGTTCCTTCGAAACCACGATGAGCTTACTCTCGAAATGGTCACAGATGAGGAGCGCGATTACATGTATCGAGTTTATGCAAAGGATAGACAGGCACGGCTTAATCTGGGAATCAGGCGAAGGCTAGCCCCGCTTCTTGGAAATGACAGGCGGAAGATCGAACTCATGAATATCCTTCTATTCACTTTCCCCGGCACTCCGGTCATCTACTATGGGGATGAGATCGGAATGGGTGATAACTTCTACTTGGGGGATCGAAACGGAGTAAGAACTCCTATGCAATGGAGCGCTGACATAAACGCCGGTTTTTCGAAGACAAATCCCCAGAAGCTCTATCTGCCGGTCATCATTGAGCCGCTCTACCACTACGAAGCAATCAACGTCGAAAACCAACAGAATGATCCTTCGTCTCTACTCTGGTGGACAAAGAGGATCATCGCCCTTAGGAAGAACTTCAAGGCTTTTAGTCGAGGATCGATCGAGTTTCTGTATCCTACCAATACGAAGATTCTATCGTATGTCAGAAAGCTAGGCGATGAGATACTGCTTGTAACAGTGAATTTATCCGGAAGACCTCAGGCGACCGACCTTGATCTCTCTAGGTTTACGGATCGTAGACCAACTGATCTTTTCGGCAGCGCCGTATTTCCTCAAATAGGTAACTCTGGATACCGTCTCACGTTTTCACCATACGGATATTACGTCTTTAACCTGAAATCAGAAAAGCGGTCTGAAGAAATTGCAAAACCGGCACAGATTCCTACTCTGGAGGTAAAGAAAAGACTCCTAGACACTTTTTCGGGAAGACCAAAAGATAGAATGGAGTCAGAAATTTTGCCACAGTATCTTCGTTCAAATCGCTGGTTTGGTGGAAAGGGAAGGATCATCGAGCAAATCAGGATACGCGAGGTCATTTCGTTCAAAGAGGATCCTGCGAGCGGCAACTCCCAGCTTATTGTTTTGATCGACGTCTACTATACGGAAGGTCTTCCAGAATCGTATTTGCTTCCTCTTACATATTCTACGGTTGATATCTCAGAACAACTAAAGGAAGCCGCTCGCAACTCAATCGTCGCCAGGGTTTCGATCGAAAAGAATACCCCGGGCGTATTGTACGACGCGGTGTATGACAAATCCTTCAGACTGAATCTCCTTGAATTCCTGGCAAAGGGTAAAGCGGCGACCGGGTCCCAAAGCGAATTGACTGGGGCGAGAATCACCGATGACCTTTCTGCGGACAAACTGCCCGAGAAGTCTACCGTCGTCGGGTTTGACCAGAGCAATACGTCAGTGATATACGACGACAAATTCATTCTGAAATTTCTCCGACGCGTCGAGGAAGGACCGAACCCGGAGGTAGAGATAGAAGCGGCCCTGCTCAAAAACAAGTTCGAATCGATCCCACGCCTAGTAGGTACGGTAGCTTACCGCGCGCCTGGGGCGGAGCAGGCTACCGTTGCAATCTTAGAGCAATATATTCGGAATGAGGGAGATGCATGGAACTTGTTTCACGGACAGTTCGAGCGCTTTCTCGATGATACCTTGTCCTCGGGGAAATTGCCCGAATCCCCGCTAAACCTGCCGATACTCTCGATCGCAGAATCAGATCTTCCAGAGGATATCTTGGAAGAACTCGGTTTGCCATTTGATGACTGGGTCAGGTTGCTTGGAAAAAGAACAGGTGAATTTCATCTCTCTTTGATAAAAGAAGAGGAAGATCCAAATTTCAAACCTGAACCTTTTGGATATCTCGAACAGGTGGCAGTCGCCCAATCGATGACAAGCTATTCGAATCGCATCTTCCAGCAATGCCGTAATATGGTGACGGCTATGCAACCTGATATCAAAAAGGAGCTCGATCTTATCCTCTCCCACCAGCAGGACATTTCAAAACGATTTGGAGAATTGAAGAGGGTAAAACTGGACTGTATGAGATCTCGAATCCACGGGGATTATCATTTAGGGCAGGTTCTTTTTACAGGAAAAGATTTCGTTCTCATTGACTTCGAGGGCGAACCCGCGAGATCATTAACTGACAGGAGACTGAAGAGATCTCCGATGAAAGATGTTGCAGGTATGATTAGGTCGTTCCACTATGCAGCTCTATCTGTCGTCTTGAAAAACAACAACTCGAAGATCAGGGAAAATCCAGAGCTTGCTCTTCGAGCTGCAACGATCTGGTACAAGGCCGTGAGCGCCCTGTTCCTTGGATCATACATTGCCACCGTAAAGGGTAGTCCAATTCTTCCGACTGATAAAATTGCGATATCTGTCCTGTTAGACGCTTATCTTTTGGAAAAGGTGATCTACGAGCTCGGTTACGAACTGAACAACAGACCTGACTGGATCTCCATACCGATTAAGGGACTTGAAGATCTGCTTGGAATAGAAATGCAACTTGCAGCTCCTGCCACAACATCTGCCGCAATTCCGCACAAGGAATTGGCCACGCAGGGTCCCCAAACTTGAATTTCCTAGTATTTTCTTCTTAATCTCCCAAAGTCCAATTACTGGCAGTTTACGCAAAAAGTTAAAGCGAAAAATTGGGGTTAAGGAAAAGCCACATGCGAATATGGCCAGGCTATTCCTACCCGCTTGGAGCTACTTGGGACGGAAAGGGGGTTAATTTCGCGATTTTCAGTGAAAATGCTACCTCGATTAACTTGCTTCTATACGAAAGTGAAAATTCACCAAATCCACACGATAAGGTCCCGTTAACAGAAAAAACCGGATTCGTCTGGCACTCGTATCTCCCCGATATTTTGCCAGGACAGCTTTATGCTTACTCGGTCGATGGCTCGTATGAACCTCAAAAGGGGCTCCGGTTTAGCAAGAATAAGGCGCTAATCGATCCCTATGCGAAAGCAATCGCGGGAACTATTTCGTGGGATGACGCAATGTTCGGGTATAAGATCGGAGATGCGAACGGAGATCTCTCCATTGACGAGCGGGACTCGGGACCGTTTCTGCCTAAATCAATCGTCATCGACACAAAGTACGATTGGGAGGGCGATACTCTCCTGCATACACCCTGGAATGATACAGTGATTTATGAGGTTCACGTCAAGGGAATGACAAAACTGCACCCTGACGTCCCCGAGGAACAGCGCGGGACTTACTCCGGTATCTCCTCTCCAAAAGTGATTCGTTATCTGAAAGATTTAGGCGTCAGTGCGCTTGAACTCATGCCAATTCATCATCACGTAGACAACAAGTTTCTAGTCGATGATGGATTGAAGAACTATTGGGGGTACAATACTATCGGATTTTTCGCACCTGATTCGAGGTACTCGAGCCGTGGCTTTATGGGCGGGCAAGTTGCGGAATTCAAAGATATGGTGAAGGCGTTCCACCGCGCAGGAATTGAAGTGATCTTGGATGTCGTTTACAATCACACGGCTGAAGGGAACAATCTCGGCCCCACCCTGAGTTTTCGAGGAATTGACAATACGACTTACTATCGCCTTTCTCCAGATAATCCTCAATTCTATGTCGATTTTACCGGGACAGGCAACAGCCTCAACATGCGGCATCCCAGCGTCATCCAGATGATCATGGATAGTCTGAGGTACTGGATTTTAGAAATGCACGTCGACGGATTCCGTTTCGACCTTGCCTCGACTCTTGCTCGGGAACTATGGGAGGTTGATCACCTTTCGAGCTTCTTCGAAGTCATACAGCAGGACCCCGTGATCTCCCAAGTAAAATTGATCGCAGAGCCGTGGGACTTGGGAAACGGCGGCTATCAGGTTGGTAACTTTCCGGCGCTCTGGGCAGAATGGAACGGAAGATATCGAGATTCCATCAGGCGATTTTGGAGGAGCGACGAAAGTCAGGTTCCGGAAATTGCTTACCGTCTAACCGGCTCCAGCGATCTTTACCAGGAAAACGGTAGGAGTCCGCACGCTAGCATTAACTTCGTCACATGTCACGATGGCTTCACTCTGCGCGATCTCGTGAGTTATAATTCGAAACACAACGAAGCCAACAAAGAGGGTAACCGAGATGGAATGGACGACAACATTAGTTGGGATATGGGAGAGGAAGGAGACACAAGCAATCTGGTTATTATCTCTGCACGAATGAAGCAGATGAAGAATTTCCTTTCAACACTCTTTCTTTCGCAAGGAGTTCCGATGATGCTGGGTGGAGACGAGATCGCAAGGACTCAGAACGGCAACAACAATGCTTACTGTCAGGACAATGAGACAAGCTGGTTTAACTGGAACCTGGACGAAAATGAGAGAGTCTTTCTGAGTTTCACTAGAAATCTGATTTCTTTCCGAAAGGAGCATTCCGTTTTCAGACGTAAGAGATTCTTCCAAGGGCGGAAACTATTCGGAGCTTCTAAGGACATTACTTGGCTCCAGCCGAACGGGCTCGAAATGACCGAGGAGGCATGGAACGAGTCAAGAATTCGCACGATAGGTATGGTGCTGTCCGGCGATGCTATGGACGAATTTAATCAGGAAGGAGTGAGAATTGCCGACCTTACGTTTTTGGTATTGCTGAACGCGAAAGGTGAGCCGGCGCAGTTCCGACTACCAAAAGTAGCAGAAAAGTGGGAGATCGTTATCCAGACTTTTTCGAATGAATTGAAAGAGAATGAAAAGTCCTTCCGTGGAGGGGATATGTTTAGGCTGGAAGAAAGATCCGTGGTCGTTATGAAGAGAACATCCTGATACAACGTTGAAAGCCGGTTTCTACCGCTTTCGAAAGTAAACGCTTCATCTTCAAAGTGTAAAACTGATTGCGATCGCCTAAACTTCTGAGAATCTTACCGGTCGCAACATATCGACTCCAATTTAACAAGAATTTTCCTTTAGAGAAAGGCCGCGAATTGGTTCCATACTTTTTTGCTCTGGGAATCAATCAGATTTACAGCTCTCCCTTATTACAAGCTAGATCGGGCAGTTTGCACTGCTACGATGTGATTAATCATGGCAGACTGAATCCGGAAATCAGCTCAAGTAAAGAATTCGAAGAATTCGTCCGAGAATTGCAGAAGCATGGGATGTCGCTGCTTTTGGATATCGTTCCTAATCACATGGCAGCTGATTTTCGAAATGAGATTTGGGAAGATGTTCTGCGATTAGGTAAACAATCAAGATTTGCGGGATACTTCGATATCTTCTGGACAGATGACAAAAAGAACAAGGTGGTTCTCCCTGTTCTGGGAGAGAAGCTCGAATCCCTTGTGAAATCAGGCAAAGTAAAGATTGCTTTCAATTCAACGACTCTGGACTTTCGGTTAGAAGTTGGTGGTCAGCTTTTCCCTGTTTCGCCCGCGGGGTTCATGTTTATCATTGATTCCATACTGAATTCCCTTCCAGATATCGATTTGCAGGACGAGGTTGCTGGACAACTGCGAGTTCTTAAATCACAAATTGCCACCCGCAGCTTCCAGGCGACTGATTCGGATGAATGGCTTATTTCAGGCAAATCGCGCGAAAGTTGGATGTCTCTGAAGGTAGTGGAAACCATTCAATCATTCATCAACTCTCCTAACGTTGACCTAGAAGAATTGCTGACGTTGCAAAACTACAAGCTCGAGTATTGGGTAGATGGTCTGAAAGATCTCAATTTCAGGAGGTTTTTCAACGTGACAGACCTTGTAGCGATAAGGCAGGAATACCGCCCAGCCTTTGAAGAGTCACACAGCTTAATCATGGATCTGGTTAGCCAGAAAGTTGTTACTGGGTTCCGAATAGACCACATAGATGGATTGTGGGATCCGCCTGCTTATCTTGCAAAACTGAGTAATGTTTGCAAGCACGAACTGAAATCAACCAGACGATTCCCGGTTTTTGTCGAGAAAATAATAACTCAACCTGAAGAGAATCTTCGACATTCGTGGCCGGTAGAGGGCACAACCGGATATGACTTTCTGAACGATCTGAATGGCATCTTTGTTGAGCGTCGAAGCGCGTCAAAAATCAGGAATATCTACTCACGTTTCACTGGCGATCAAAACAATTTTGACAAGATCCTGTTTGATTCAAAGGTTTTGATAATAGAGCGATTCATGCAGCCTGACGTAAAAAGATTGGAGCAGCTATTACGTGGATTTGCCAAAAATAGTCTCAAAGAAAGTGCATCGTTCAAAAGGGCCATAGAATTATTTGCCGCAAACTTTCCGGTTTACAGGACATACATCGATGCAACGCACGCTGTCGAAGAAGCCGATCTTAAATTATTAAGAAAGGCACTCACGGGCGCGAGAAAAGTCGCAAAAACCGAAGGCGCGGGATTAGAGGGGTTTACGGCAATTGAAGTCGTGCTTCGCGATGCAACGAAGAATTCCAGAAAGACTCGAGAATCTCGCAAGTTGTTACAGAGCTTTCAGCAGTTGACATCCGCGGTCGTCGCAAAGGGCGCAGAAGATACGGCATTCTACAGATACTTTCCGCTTTCCTCACTGAACGAAGTAGGAGGTAACCCGGATCTATTTGGGATATCAGTTAACGAGTTTCACAATCGTAATCTCTATCGTTATTCAAACTGGCCCCATACTCTGCTCGCATCCTCTACTCATGACACAAAGAGGAGTGAAGATGTTCGCGCAAGAATCAACGTTCTATCGGAAATGCCTGATGAATGGGGGGATGTCGTTAGCAAATGGGGGAGAACGAATGCAAGGTATCGACGCGACAAGAGTTCCCCATCTAGATTAATTGAGTATTTACTGTACCAGACATTATTGGGATGCATCGATTCTTTTGATTTCGTAAGTGATCAGGGCGAGCTAAACCCTAGTTTCATCAAGAGAATCGTCCGATATGTTCGCAAGGCGTCGAATGAAGCAGAGCTCGAAACAAGCTGGACATTTCCAAATGAAGAGTATGATGAGAGCCTCGAAAGTTTTGTTCAAAACATTCTTTCGAAAGACAACCCTTCCTTTCTTTATAATCTCGTAGAATTTGCCACCAAAATTCGGTCGCTCGGCAGGCTTAACTCAATTTCTCAGATTGTGTTAAAATTGACTTGTCCTGGGATTCCGGACATTTATCAGGGAAATGAATTGTGGGACTATAGTCTAGTCGACCCTGACAATAGACGTCCCGTCGATTTTGATAAGAGAAAGGAAATAATTTCCAGTTTGAATATGCGCCTTGAAAATGAACCATTGGCCTCACTTGCAAGTTCCCTCCTGAAAAACTCGGAAAACGGTGAAATCAAGATGTTCCTTATCAAGAAAATCTTGGATTATCGAAAAGAAAATTCCGATCTCTTCCGGTCCGGAAATTACATACCGCTATCGATTAATGGATCGAGAAAAAACAACGTCGTCGCTTTCGCGAGAAACTATAATGTGAAAAAGATCATCGTTGTGACCTCTAGATTCTTTAATGAGCTTATCCAAAAAGATCACACTTTTCCCGTAGGAGGTGAGATATGGAGGGATTCTTTTTTGCGAATTCCCCTCTTATTCAATGGAAAGAAAAATCTCAGAGATATACTGACCGGACAACTTGTCCAGCCGGTTAAGAAGAAGGGACACTTCGGCCTTGAAATGGGTCAAGTCCTCAGCTTGTTACCTGTGGCAGTGCTAGAATCGAAATAGCCTCTACTACTTTTGAAGGAGCAGTATGTGCGCCGGCTCGATTTTTGGGTCAAGTCGTACGTAATTTTTATCGCCATGCCAGACAAACTCGCGTTCAGTTATGAGGTCTCTAACGGTGTAACTGCCATGAAGTCCCAAATCTCGGACCGGAACTGTTACAATCCCGTCATGAGCGGAAAATGGATCGAGATTCACCGCCATGAGGATTACATTAGTCAGGTCTTCAGTCCACTTGCCGTAGAAGAGAATTTGTTCTTCATCACACTCAAGTAATCTTAAGGAGGAATTGCATTGAAGGGCCGGATTTTCCCGTCTGATCCTGTTGATCTTTGAGATATAGTCCTTGATATTGCCCGCCTCATTCCAATCTCTCACGACATATTGATATTTTTCAGAATTCAGGTATTCTTCTGACCCCTTGATTAAGGGAATGTTTTCGCATAATTCAAAGCCGTTGTAAATTCCGTAGGACGAGGAAAGGGTTGCTGCCAGCATTGCCCTAATTTTGAAGGCCGGTCTCCCTCCAGTTTGCAGGTATTCTGGTAATATATCCGGGGTATTAGCAAAAAGGTTGGGCCGGTAATATTCGACTACGTCGGAAAGAAAGAACTCTTTAATGAATTGGGTCAGTTCGTACTTTGTGTTTTTCCAAGTAAAGTACGTGTACGATTGATCAAAGCCTACCTTGGCAAGTAGTTTCATTGCGTTAGGTCGCGTAAACGCCTCTGCTAGAAAGATTACATCTGGATATTCGGACCTAGCTTTGGAAATAGACCATTCCCAGAATGAGAATGGTTTAGTGTGCGGATTGTCGACCCTGAAGATCTTTATCCCTTTTTCAATCCAAAATTCCACTACCCGTCTCAGTTCTTCCCATAACGAATTCCAGTCTTTGGACTCGAAATTAAGCGGGTAAATATCGTAATATTTTTTCGGTGGATTTTCCGCGAATTTGATCGTGCCATCCTTTCTATGGTAGAACCACTCAGGATGTTCCTTAACGTAGGGATGATCAGGCGACACCTGAAAGGCAAGATCAAGGGCGACATCCATTTCCATTTCTCTGGACTTCGAAACCAGTCTCAAGAAATCTTTCATGCTACCAAGATCAGGATTAACCGTGTCATGGCCCCCTAGGTCGCTGCCAATTGCCCAGGGACTGCCAGGATCGCTTTGAGATTCGCTTTTTGTGTTATTCGGACCTCGACGATTGGTGTAACCAATTGGATGGATTGGTGGGAGATAGATTACATCGAAACCCATTTTCTTGATATCTTCTAAACGGTTTTCACAATCCTTGAAAGTTGCGCTCTTTCCTTCGAGAGACCCTTGGGAACGATGGAACATTTCGTACCAAGCCGAGTAGATCGCAGCAGATCTGTCAACCACAATTGAGAAGACTCGGCTGGCGACGTAGTCCCTTTTCTCCAGATTCCTTCTAATTATGGAAACCAAAGTCCTTTCAGAGAGCTTCTTAATGAGAGAGTTAACACCGTTCTCAGATACTGAGTCAACAATGTTCTCCACTTCGAAGAGTCGACTCTCGATCAAACTTCTCTCATCTGGAGATGCGTTCACCGCCGCGATTGTTGCAAGTTTGATAAGTTCGGCTACATCGGAAGTTATGTCCTCCCCGGCCGCTTGCCACCTATCGATGTCCTGGATTTTCTTGGAGTAACTGTCGTTCCACGCCCCAACGAAGAATTCGAAAAATCCGAGTTGGCTCAACTGAACTTTAGCGGACCATCTATCTTCATCATCTGAATACTCCATTTCGTGTGAGTTCCATAGATCGTTTCCTCTCATTCTCCACGATAGGCTGGCTGCGACGAGATCATGTCCCGGCCTCACGACGTCCGCGCTGACTGTCACTAAATCCCCGAGGATTCGTTTGGCAGAAAACCTACCACAATCAATAACTGGTGAAACGTTCATAATTTGGATCGAGCTTCGCAGACCGCGAAGCTCATCGTCTATTGACCTCGAAGCTGAAGACTTTGAGAGTTCTGTCATCTCGGTCTGAATTCTCCCGTACTTCGATTTGTGTTCCTCTACGAATTTGTAATGATCTCGCGTTTCAGAACCAAGATTCCGAGCGGAGGGAGAGTTAGTTTTAGCGAACTATTTTTTCCGTGCCAATGTACTTCCTCCGATTTTAGCCCACCGAGATTTCCAACTCCGCTTCCGCCGTAGACCCCTGCATCGCTGTTCAAGATTTCTCGATAATAACCTGACGTAGGAACACCCACGCGATATCCGTAGCGAGGAACAGGAGTCATGTTACATACAATCAGAGAAACTCGATCATTCTCGTCGCTTGAACTTTTTCTAAGAAAACTGATTGTGCTTTGCTCCGAATCTTTGAAATCGATCCATTCAAAACCGGCGTAAGAAAAGTCGGCAGTATGGAATTCATCATTTTCGGTATAAATCCGGTTTAGGTCCCTAACAAAAGTCGATACTCCTTTGTTTAGTGGATTTCCGCTTTCCTTCCAATCGAGCTCTGTGCGAAAGTTCCACTCGTTTTTCTGACCGAATTCTGTTCCCATGAAAATCAATTTCTTTCCAGGGTTAGTATACATGTATCCGAGGGCAAGTCGCAAATTAGCAAACCTTTGCCACTCATCTCCGGGCATTTTATACTGCATCGATCTTTTGCCGTAAACGACTTCGTCGTGTGAAAATACCAGAACAAAATTCTCGCTAAAGGCATAGAGAAGGCTGAAAGTTAGATTTCGATGATGATATTTTCGAAATATTGGATCGGTCTGAAAATATTCTAGCGTGTCATGCATCCAGCCCATATTCCACTTAAGGTCGAAACCCAATCCCCCTTTCTTAACAGGATGAGTAACCCCCGGCCAGGCAGTTGATTCCTCAGCTATCGTCATAGATTTGGGGAAATACAAGCGCACGACCTCGTTAGTCTCTCTCAAGAATTCCAAGGCTTGAAGGTTTTCTCTCCCCCCGTACTCGTTTGGCAACCATTCTCCTTCTTTTCGAGAATAGTCCAAATATAGCATGGACGCAACAGCGTCCAGCCTGAGTCCGTCGGCGTGGTACTTATCAAGCCAGAAGAGGGCGTTCGAGATCAGAAACGCCCTAACCTCATTTCTCGAATAATTGAAGATCAGAGTACCCCAATCAGGTGTGACGCCCCTTCGCGGATCGGCATGCTCGAACAGGTGAGTTCCATCGAATAGAGCGAGTCCGTAATCGTCTTTGGGAAAGTGTGCCGGAACCCAGTCCAGAATGACACCAATTCCTCCTCGATGACATTTGTCGACGAAGTACATGAAATCCTCGGGAGAACCGTGCCTTGAGGTTGGCGCAAAGTAATTCGTTACTTGATAGCCCCAAGAGTCGTCCAGAGGGTGCTCCATAATTGGCATTAATTCGATGTGGGTAAAGCCGAGTCCATTAAGATAGGGGACGAGTGCATCTGCAATGTCCCTGTAATTCAAGAATGATCCGTCTTTCCCCTTTTTCCAGGATCCTAGGTGAAGTTCGTATATCGAAATCGCCGATGAAGTGACGGTAAATTTCTGGTTCTTTGCTCTTATCCAGTCTTCATCGGTCCAGTGATAATCATCCAGATTTGCAACGATTGAGGCTGTCCGAGGTCTAACCTCACATTGGAAGGCAAAAGGATCTGCTTTGAGGTGGATCTTCCCGTCGGCTCTGGACTTGATGGCGTATTTGTACACTTCACCTTCCTTTACTCTTGGAACAAATATTTCCCATATTCCAGAGACTCCTGTAGAAATCATCGGAATTTCGCCGGGCTGCCAGTGGTTGAAATCCGCAACCACCGAGACCGAGGCCGCGTTAGGTGCCCAGACAGCAAACTGAGTCCCGCGGACAGCCTCGATGACCAGAACATGAGATCCTAACTTTTCGTATGCCTTTCGATGAGTTCCCTCTCCGAAAAGATATAGATCAAGTTCTCCAAGCTGGGGTCTAAATGCATAGGGATCTTCCCTTTCATCAACGTAACCGCTCTTGTCCTCGTAAGATATCGTATACTTTGGAACACTTTCGGTCGCTATCTGAACTTCCCAAAATCCCCGAGGATCGGTCTTTATGAAATCTCGTCTGCCAGAGCTTTCAAAATTAGCCCAGGCCCTAATGGCTCTGGGCAGATATGCCCTAACAGATAGGAGTCTTCTATTAGACGAAACAAAGTGAGGCCCTAGGAGTTTTGAGGGATCTGCCTCTTCAAACGCAATTAGCCGATCAATCTGATCGCTTGAAACTGTACTTTCAAATTGTTCCATTGCAGATCAAATTTACTCGAAGAAGTGTTACTCTGTTTTTTGAACGTCTAATTCAATCACAGTCTTGAACGAATGTTCTCCGCTCGATAATTGCAATTCATAGCTCGGAAGAACTGAGATACCTTGAAGATTGCTTTCGAAGCCTTCTTCCGATAGAGACACGGTTCTAACTGGGATCGCCCAGATTCGTTTGGCACCTGGACTTGAAATTCTGGTGCGCGCGCCGAGATCTCCATAAGTTATGTCGAAGTTCTCGCTTGAAAGGATCTTGTTCTCTTTGTAATTTTCGAGAAACGTTTGATCGAAAAGGCTTCCTAGGTTAATCTCCGGAACAAATAGAGCATCAAGTTCCTTTCCGTGTGACTCGATGCTGTATTCCACTTTCAGTTTCGGCTCGCGAGCAAAGACGGTGACTTCTTTGGTAATTCTGATATCAATTCCTTTGCCCGTTCTAATCCCTGAAGTCTGGATTGCTTTTGCGGACTGATTAGACTTCTGAATCTGGACTTCATACCGGCAGCTAGGAAGTGGACCGACCTCAACAAAGTCCTGTTTAGCGAAGGAGTCTATTTCAGAGTCAGGTGAAACGAGATAATCAACAAATGCAAACTTGGGATATCTATCGTACACTAGAAGTTCCTTCAGGCCTTTCTCTTTAGAGCGAGAGGATTCATGAATAGACTCTGACTGGTTCTTCTTGCGTCCAGGGACGATTGTTCTGTTTGATTTCTTGCGAACTTCGCCGTGATATCTTTCTGGTCTGCGGGCCAATGTGTCCACCATGTTGAGGTGAAGCGGTTTAAAGTCCAGTTCGCATATCGATCCTCCTGCAGAAGGCACGACTACGGCTCCAAAATTCTTGGAATCTAGGTTGATCTCGCGAGTTTGAGAAAAACTGTTTTCGCTGATTGAAAGCCAATCTTCCTTTGAACCAAAAGTTTTGCGCTCATAACTCACTTGTGCCCTAATTAAATTCTGGTATGTAATTCTTCGAAGTATGGTTGCGTACAATCCTCCGAAAACTCCGTGCCAGTAGGCGTCATTGCACTGTCCCTTCCACAGGTCAATAATTGGATCGGTTTCGGCAGAATCTCCGAGAGTATGTAGATTCTTGCTTATTGCTAACATTTTTGAGTACATTCGTGCGCTCTCTGGATATTTTGCAAGAAACAGACGCCAGAAACCGCGATGAGGAATCGACGCCTCTATTTTCTTGATGGGTGCGCCTCGTTTGATTCTTTGAATTTCACTTCCGTTAAGCGGTATAGCCCACTCCATCATTTCAGAATAAGTTGAGGCGGGAAGATAGATCCTCTTGTTAGCTGGATGACTTTTCAGATATTCAGAGACCTTTACAGTTTCGATCCAGCTCTGGCTTTCTATTTTCGCAAAAAACGATTCCAGCCAACCCCGTTCGTAAACCTGTTCATAAGTAGAAGGCCATGCCCCAAACTTTTCGCCGTCGTCCGCATAGACCGCGATTGAGGCACCTCTCGCCGCTCGAAGATAGGAGATCGTCTTTGAAACAGGCTGGAATGGAATGCAGTACCTCAGTTTCTTAAGAATCGGAAATACTGAAACAAAACTTCCACGGCTTTCAACGGCATAAGGTTCAAAGCAATCAGATTCTACGAGCCCGGCACTTTCAAAACTAATATCGTCAACGAAAGTATGGCCTCCTCCAACTTCCGAAAGAATCTCAGGTAGTTGTGGTTCCCAAGCCCTCTCCGCTGTCCAAAAACCCGCGGGCTTTACACCGAAAATCGACGTAATTTTCTCTGACAAAAGTCGGGTCTGACCTCTGGCGTCGCCGTTAGGAATGACCGCTATGATGGGTTCAAAGTACGCACCTCCGATGAGTTCTACTTGTCTCCTCTCGACGACTTTTCGCAAAAGATCAATGAATTCAGAGTGATTTTTTTCAAACCAATCTAGGAGAAATCCCGTGTAGTGCAGATTTACGGAGATTTTGGGATGAGCGTCCAAGATCTTAAGGAAAGGTAAGTAGGATCTCTCGTAGATCCTTTCTATTATCTCGTCTTTGTTTCCCACTGGCTGATGATTATGGATGACCAGGGCGAGCTTTATCCCTTGCCGAGAATTTGATGTAATTGTCAATCACCTTTTCTTAGCTAGAGAAAACAGTAGCACTGAACGGCGAAAGTTCAACCATTCTATCATCTAAATCACTTTTCATCTCGCTCTGGTTGCGCTCTTTTGGAATCACAAAAGACGTAGAATCAAACACTTTCCTAAAGCTATTGCGAGGAAGCGGATTTTCGACGTTTGCTTCTTTGTTTCCCAGAACAAAAATACACTTCACCAATTCTCCCTCAAACTGCCTATTCATGACAATTGTGCTATATTGATCCAGTAACTCTACCTGTTGAGAGTTCCTTTCAAAATTTCTTAGAGGTCGGAGTGATTTCCTGAGAGAAATCAGACCCTTGTGGTATTCCAGTAAAACTTTGTGCATAGACTTTGACTTTAGCTCAGGATGTAGTTTAGATTGAAGAAATGTCGAAACTGACTGAGGATCCATGAAATTCCCTTCGCCGGGGTTATGCTCATGCTCCTTTGTTCTTCCTTCTCTAACAGCCTTCACCAATTTTTTCTTCGAGTGGCTCACAAAATAGTAAAACGGTGCCTTTTCGGCATATTCCTCTCCCATGAAGAGAAGCGGAATGCTTTGGGAGAGGAATAACAAGGCTACAGCTACCTTCAGCTTTTCAAAGGGCAAGATCGCGGACAATCTCTTCCCATCAAGACGGTTGCCGACCTGATCGTGATTTTGTAGATAGTAGACGAATTTCTCTCCGTCGATTCCGATTGCTGGAGCGCCATGAGTTCTCCCTCTAAAATTTGAATATTTTCCGTCATACACGAATGCTGACGACAAGGACTTTGCAATGTCTTGCAATTCTCCAAAATCTGAATAGTACCGGAATCGCTCCCCCGTCAGATAAGCGTGAACTGAATGATGAAAGTCGTCCGACCACTGGGCATCAAGGGAATATCCGCCTACTTCCTCAGGGCGAATGATCTTCGGATCATTCAGATCAACCTCGCCAATCACGTGAACTATTTTTCCCTGAGTTTCGGCGACGCGATGAGCGCTCTTTTCTATTTCAAGTAGAATATTCTTCGGTGAATAATCGAATATCTTGTCAATCGCATCAAGGCGCAAACCATCGATGTGAAATTCCTCAATCCAGGATTCAGCATTCTGGAGAATGAAACGTCGCACCTCGTCCGAGCCGGATTCATCATAATTAATCGCCGGTCCCCATGGAGTTCTGTACTTGTACGAAAAGTATGGACCGAAATCACCTAGGTAATTTCCTTCAGGACCCACGTGATTGTAAACAACATCCAAGATGACAGAAAGCTGTTTTCTATGGCAGTTGTCTACGAGTTTCTTCAATCCAATAGGGCCTCCGTATGAATTCTGGGGCGCGAAAAGGTCGACTCCGTCATACCCCCAGTTTCTTTCGCCTGGAAACTGCGCAACCGGCATTATCTCGATTGCTGTTATTCCAAGCTCTTTCAGATAATCCAGATGGGGAATAATCGACTCAAAAGTTCCTTTACCGGAGAATGTACCGACGTGAATTTCATAGATGATCAGCTCGGATTGAGGAGTTCCTTTCCACGAGTCATCCTGCCATTGATAAGTGGAATACGAAACAAGCGAAGATGGACCGTGAACTCCGTCCGGTTGAAACCTCGCTGCGGGATCTGGTCTCTTTGTTTTCCCATTGATCAAGTACCAGTATTTTGCGTTCTCGTCAGCTTCGGCGATGATAGTAAAGTATCCTCTATCCTGAGCAGTCATCTTCAGCAGGTTTGAGTCGTCATCATTTTCGATCTGAAGGCTCATCTTCTTCGCAAAAGGAGCCCAAACTGTGAAGAGGAATTCGCTTTTTGAAATTCGCCTCGGGCCGTGGAATAGAGGGAAGTTTGATAACTGACGCTCTAGCAATAAAGCGAACACCTCCACGAGCGGATTTCTTTCTAACTCAATATTTCTCTAGAATTGCTCTCAATTCTTTCGAAAGATGGGCAGGTGGGTTGAACTCCGCAAGTGCAGATTTGTTTCCTCCAGCCCGGATATAGTCCTTCATTGTTAGTCCCATTTCGAGCTTGTCTATCTGCCATACGAGCTTTGCTTCATTTGTTCTCATCTCGATTAGTTCATTCCAATCGTGAAGTAGAACCTTTCTTTCTCTGTCAGGCAAAGTGGAAAAAATAGCTCGGCAAATGCGATCCTCCTCCTTTCGATGAGCCTCATCAGAGATCTTTTCTTCCGGGGTTCGATCTCCGATCTCGCTTTCCGCAAGGTCATGAATTAGGCACATTCGAATTATTTTGGCCGGATCAAGTTTTGCTTCTTCTGAAATGTAAGCTCCGAGTACGGCCATTCGGAAGCAGTGATCTGCGACAGATTCCTGATTGGAAATTCCAGCTTTCCTCCAGCCCTTTCTCCGGATACTTTTCAGAATGCCAGCAGCGCGGAGCAATTCAGAGGCTCCCTTTGGCGAACTCTTAGTAGACAATGATTTCAGACCCCTAATTTGTGGCAGGTATTGATTCTAACTTTGCCTTGATGTTAGAAAAAATCTGGCTAACTTGTTTCTCGCTCTGACTTTTTAGAACCTGGGATCCGATTCCAGCGATCAATCCATTAATATCTGCATCAGCCGACCACACCATTTTCGTCCCTCCGTCATCAGGGGAAAGGTCCAGAACGCTTTCAATGTGCATTCTACTTCCTGCCCCGCTCCCATCTCCAACAAGCTTTGCGTGGTTTCTGCCACTCTTTTCCTTGATCTCGAATTTCATGTCTACATTTCCTCGTACAACTGAAATTCCTACCCTGATCTTGGCTTCAAAACGATCTTGGTCAATTATTTTCGAACTCTGAAGGTCGGGAATAGTAGATACCATAAACTCTGGATTGGAAAGACTTGCAAAAGTCTTCTCTGGGGTTGCTTTGATCGATACCGTTCCGTCTAGATGAAACTTCAATTTCTGAGCGCCCCCTTTACTTGTATGCTTCAAAGTCCTTTCCGAGGATCGTTGAGGCAATTTTCAGCTCCATGATTTCATCCGTTCCCTCATAAATTCTCGCGACCCTTGAATCTAGAAAATGTTTTGCAACGGGGGACAGGAGAGAATAACCGAATCCGCCGTGGATCTGAACCGCTCTGTCAGCGGAGTCAAAAGCATTCGTCGAAGCGATTAGCTTTGCAGTCGCGCTCAGCCGGTCAACATTGTTTCTAAGGGCCAAGTTTTGTTGATCAGAATCCATTTTGTCTTTCATCATCGCTGCCATATAGACCGGCCATCTGGAAGACTCTAAATTCATGGCAATCTTAGCGAGGTGTTTCTGAATCAACTGATGTTTTCCAATGGGCTTGCCGTGCTGAGTGCGATTTCTTGCCCTTTCCACACATGAATTAAGACAATCTTCCATTACTCCTAGACAGCCTGAGCCAATACCTATTCTGCCATTAAGCAAGGCTGAATATGCCACAGCGAATCCTTTGCCGGGCCTCCCGAGATTTGCATCTTTTGGAAGGATCATATTTTCAAATTCAAGCAGGGCCGTGTCTGATGTAAAAAGTCCAAGCTTTTCAGAAAGATGCATCGCGACCTTGAACCCCTCCGTACTAGAGTCTACAATGAACGCGGTAACAGAATTGTCTGCGATTGATTTTGCGAATACTATAACGTACCTTGCTATCGATCCATTCGAAATAAGGTATTTCGACCCATTAAGAACATAGCCATCATTGCACTCTGAGTATGTAGTGGTCATCGAGCCCGGATCGCTACCCGCCTCAGGTTCAGTTAGGGCATAAGCTAGAATTGATTTTCCAGATGCAGCTTCTGGTAGAATCTTCGACTTTTGCTCCTCGGTTCCCCACTGTTGGATCGTCTGGCTTCCAAGGAACTGATGAACGTCAACTAGCGTTACTATTCCCATCCCGAGCTGCCCAAGCCTCTCCATGGCAAGGGAGTGAACGAACATCGAGACTCCCTTTCCCCCGTACTTTTCATCAATAGGCAGACCCATTAGCCCGCGCTCAGATAGAATCTTAGCAGCGACATCATTGTATCGCCTCTCAACATAAGCTTCAAACTCGGACAGGGACAATTCCCCGCAGGCTTCATCAACTGATTCCAGAAGCCCAAGATCTTTTTCGGTTAGCAGTTTGAGGCCTTTAAGTTCCTCAACAGATCTTGAAAATGTCGGCTCCAATCCGAACTATCGAAAAAGCGGTCGTACTTACTTCTTGAATCTTGCTGACAAATGATCAGCTATAGAGAAAAATGAACTACGGGGAAGGATAAGCTAGCCTTACTTAAGGCTGATTGAGATTAGCGACAGCCTTTCGCAGTGCCCGCCAATACTTGATCGAGAAATGCACCGCACGTTGTAAGATCGAGCACTTTAGTCGGCCCAACCATCTTGAAGGGTTCTGCGTACTCTTCTACATTCTGACGCCCCGGGGCTTCGACAAGTATGAGGAGTCGATGCTCTCCGGTCACCTTGCCGTCCTCCAATATTTTGATTCCCAGTTTTTCCAGCCGTTCCTCTCCCAAAACCAAACTCTCCATCATCTTTGCGCTTTCTGAGGATTGAGCAGGACAGGTACTGTCTGTGTGCTCATGTTCAACTAGATACGTCGCCAATTGTTTTCTTCATATTGCGAGATTGAAGTTCTGCTGATAATATTACGTTAACATGCAGGGAAATAGGAGTTTGTCGTTAGAATGGATGCTCATTACGAAAGTTTAGATGCATTTTTGGCTTGAGAATGCTCGACATTACTGGGTATCGGACAGAAATCTGCCGATTCTTTCCAGCCCGTCTTCCAGCTCATCAATTCTTTCGGAAAAAGAGATTCTAATTCGGCCCTCGCCTTTTTCGCCGAAAGCAGCTCCAGGGAGGACCGCCACATTCTCTTTCGAGAGCAAGCGCTTTGAGAGCTCTGTCGATGAAAGGTTGTTACTCCTGAATTTCGGGAACGCGTAAAACGTGCCTTGTATATCGTTGACCTCAACTCCAGAAAGCTGAGACAACTTTTCAACGGTGAGTTTTCTCTTAGTGGTGTAATCATTTCTTTGAGCCTCAATAATCGCGTCCCCGTGATCCAGAGCATACTCTGAAGCTCTCTGAATAAACGGAGGAAAGCACGTCACGGTGTTTTCGAGAAATTTATTGACAAGATAGATTACATTCTCTGACGCAACAAGATAGCCCGCGCGCCACCCGGTCATGGCGTAGCTTTTTGATAAACTAAAGATTGAAATTACTCTGTCAGGTTTTTGTTCGAGTGAACCTACGGCGAAGTGTGAAACTCCATCGTAGACGAGATCTTCGTACGCCTCATCAGAAACGACATAGATCGCTCTATCACAGCAAAAATCGTAGAGCTCTTGTAATTCTCCTTTTTCCAGAACGCGTCCAGTCGGATTGGAAGGCGAGTTGACGAGAATTGCTTTTGTTTTATCGGTAGTTTTCTTTTTTATTTCCGTCATGTCCAGCGAGAAATCATCTGTCAAGTCGTATGAAACCGGTCTTCCTCCGGAAAGAATCACCGGCTCGGAGTAGAAATACCCAGGGTTCGGGACTAGTGCCTCGTAGCCAATCTCCGAGATCGCAAAAAGGGAAGCATAGACTGCCATCTTGGTCGTTATGAAAATGGTTTCCTTTTCCTCCGCTTTGATTCCGTTTCTTCGACGCACTTTGCTGCTTATGGCACGACGGACACCGGGAGTACCGTATGAAGGAACGTAATGAACCTCGCCAGATTCCATCGCCAAGTACGCGGCTTGTTCAATCTCCTTTGGCGTGTTTGCTTCAGGATCTCCGATGGCCAGCGAGACTACTTTTTCACCCCTTGAACGCTTCTGCAGGACCAAATTAACGACTTCAAGAGACGGAGAACCCTCGATGCCTGAAAGAAACATGGTTTTTAGAATAAGGATTAACAGAAATAAGGCAAACAGGGGGCTCCACACTACATTAAAAAATCCCAGATTCTCGAAATTGGACCTGATATGAACGATAACTATCGAGAATCAGCTCTGTGGAATGACAAACCCGAATCCTGGAAAGATGTAATGCCCGGTGTGAAGAGACGGGTCGTGAGTCACTCGCCCACGGGAATGTTGGTCTATTATGAAATAAAAGCCGGAACAATTTTCCCGAGCCACGATCATCCCCATGCACAATTCGGGATGGTGTTGCAGGGAGAGGGTTCTTTCAAAGTTGGGGACAAAACTTGGAATATGAAAAAAGGGGACGGATACTTCATTCCTCCTGGAGTGACCCACGAGCTAAAAACTTTGGGTTCGGAAACTTTCATCGTTATGGATTTCTTCACTCCGGAAAGAGCCGACTTTCTAAATGAGGTTAAAACTCCAGACGAATGAGTACGATACAGATTACCTGTCGGTTCAAAGTTTTTATCTTGTTTGGCTCGCAACGGCGAACGGTTAGAAAGACAAAATGAACGCGGGCGATTTCGCATCGGTCCGAGAGGTCGTAGATCTTTCAGTCCCCATGAAAAGTCTCGATACTCCTGTATTTCCCGGGTACCCCCAACCACTAAGATCGTCATACACAACGGTTGCCAAAGAGGGCTATGCTTCATTCATCTGGAGTTTTGTCGAGCACAGTAGCACTCATGTCGATTCTCCTGCTCATTTCTTCGATGGCGCCCTTACTATTGATCAAGTACCGCTGAACAGGTATGTCGGCCCTGGGATTCTTTTGGATTTCATGGGTAAGGGGAACAACTACAATATTACGAGGGAAGACATCGAAAGTCGATTAAAGACGATGGACTCTAAGCCTGTTGACGGATCAGTCTTTCTATTCCTGACCGGTTACTCCGATAAATCATCCTCGCCGGATTGGTTGGAACATCCTGCACTGACAGAGTCTGCCTGCAAATACATCGTAAGTTTGAAAGCCAATGCGGTGGGTTTCGACACCCCGAGTCCCGATCACCCTCCATTTCCCGCTCACAAGATATTGCTGCCGGAAAAAATAGCGGTATACGAAAATCTGTGGAAACTGGAAAAGCTGATTGGGAAAAATTTCTTTTTCGTCGGAGCGCCTCTGCGGCTTTACGGAGGCTCCGCAAGCCCTGTTAGAGCGCTTGCTCTGGTTTTGTAGCTCGCCTGGTTTCTTCCGTTTCCAAAGTTCCACTGCCAACATCTCGATTCTCAAGAATGTACTGTAGGAACTTTATGAATAGTTTCTTTAGCATAAAGATATCTTCTACGTTTTCGTTTAGGTAGATGTTTAGATCTGAAAGTGTCAGACAAAAACAACGCCGGCAAAATCTCTTCTGCCTTTATGGAGAAGGTAATTTATCCGAGCCTGGGGGCAAAGCGCAGCGAGATTCTAGTTGGACCCGCTGCGGGACTGGATACTTCTGTGATAGATCTTGGCAACGATAAAGTCCTGGTTTCTTCTACAGATCCTATTTCACTTATTCCGGTCCTCGGTGCGGAGGATTCTGCTTGGATGTCAGTGAACCTGCTTGCGAATGACCTTTCTACGAGTGGCTTACCTCCACAATTTCTGTTGGTTGACCTGAATCTTCCACCGGATCTCGCTGACGACACGCTCGCTTCATACTGGAAATCCCTAAGCGAGGAATGTTCAAGACTTGGAATTGCCATAGCCGGCGGAAATACAGGAAAGTTCGAGGGTTGCGATTTGACCATAGTCGGATCTGGAACGACTCTTGCAATTGGAGATCGAAGGAAAGTGATTTCGTCCGGCGGAGCGAGGGTCGGTGACAATGTGATAATATCAAAAGGAGCAGCCATTTCGACAACGGGACTACTGTCAAGGATCTTTCCCAATACAGTTCGGCGGCAACTAGGCACCGATACTCAAGAGAAGGCACAATCATACTTTAGAATAATTTCAGCTTCTGCTGATTCTATTCGAGCATCGGCAGTCGGTGCCGGAAGTGAAGGAATAACCGCGATTCACGATGTAGCCGAAGGTGGAGTTCTATCATGCATGCTAGAACTTGCCGGCGCCTCATCAAAGGGGATGAGTATTGACGAGGCAGGGATTCCGGTTTCAGAGGAGACAAAAGCAATCTGCTCTCTTTTTGAAATCGATCCCTACTGGAGTCTTGGAGAGGGCGCGCTTGTAATAACGTGCAACCCCAAGGTAACAACTTCGCTTCTAAGAAAACTCGAAGAAGGCGGAGTTAGGGCTTCGATTGCCGGTGAAATACTCCCGAAGGTAGAGGGGATTTTTTTGAGTCAAGATAACAAAAAGACTTCGGTCCTGCGACCTCCCTCCGATCCTTACTGGAATGCTTACTATTCGGCGGTTGCAAAGAAATGGGACTAGTTATCCGAAAATGGAACGAAATCGATCCCGCCGTGGGAAAAGGAAGGGAAGTCTTGAGGAAACAATCAGTTATGCGATGCATTCAGACGATCCCTCTAGATATTTCGTTTCTTATCGAGACAAAGATGTAATCAAGCGAGCTAAACTGCAGGACTTTATGGGCTCCGAAGAATATTCTCCAATCCCACTAACCAGGATAACAGAAATTTCGAAAGGCGAAAGAGTGGTGTGGAAAAAAGGTCAGAAGGAGCTCACGGTGAAATAATTCAGGATTTTGGACGAAGTTAAGTGAAACGTTGTCATCTGTACATACAAAATAGGGATCCAGACGCGTTTTCGTAATAAATCGAGCGATATTCGATTGAAAAAGCGGCTGTTTTGCTAGCTTCTTTGTACAACCGAGAACCGGATATCAAATTAACTTGTTCTAGTTTGTACGCGGAATTCCCAACGCAGGGTAAAGGCAAATGCCATCTTTGATTGAGATCTCCGTAGCTTCCTACTCGATAAGGCTCTTCACCAAAATTATTTATCTGAATTCTAATGTAAGTCTCGAACTATGGAAACAATCCCCGAAACCGAAGAGACGCGCCATATGAAAGAGCTTGATGAAGAGTCGATTACCATACTAAAGGGAAAAAACTACGCAGCTCTTGCGACGATTAACAAAGACGGTTCTCCCCAGGTAACTTTGAACGCCGTGGATACTGACGGAAAAAATGTTCTGATTAATACTTCAGTGGGAAGAATTAAAGTAGAAAATACAAAACGAGATCGGAGAGTGTGCGTTGTGGTTCCGGATAATGTTCAACCTCGCCGCAGAGTAACAGTTTTTGGGGAAGTGATCGAGCAAATCACTGGCGAGAAAGCAAAAAAACACATTAACGAAATCTCGTTGCGTTACAGCGGGAAAGAGTACCCGGATCGCCCAGAGCAGATCAGAGTGATATTAACTATCAAACCGAACAAAGTTCTTTACGAAAGAGTGGCCGACCCGAGCTACGGAAAGTTCGTTAGCGAAACTTCTTGAGGCTTTTCCATTTCTTCAGTTTGCATCTCTTTCGAGGCTGATCTTCTGCCGACGATTACAAAACGACGAAAAAAGCGGCTTGAATAATAAGTATTAAACCGATATAGGAGTGGGCCAGGCCGGATTTGAACCGACGACCCACACCGTTTCCTCCAGCGTTTTGGATCTCCTCAACTGTGTAAGGGTATGACCGCATTTTCCGCTTTCAGAAAATGTCTGTTGTCCTAACCAGGTTGTCCGAACGAGAGTATTCCCTCGGCATCCCCTAGACGACTGGCCCGATGAGTAACTTCGAATCCCAGTAGTGCTTTAAAGGTTTAACAGATTTCATCGTTTCAAAACCGAACCTTTGTTCCGATCTTATCGAATCGCGCGTCTGCGCGATTTTTTCATTCGTAGAAAATCCAATCAGATCCTCTTGTGAGGAGAAATATTGAGTTGTTTTTCAGTTCTCAATTTGTAAGAAATCGATGCTCCGTCGTCTGAAATTGCAGAGTTTGTTTCCAGAGCTCCGAATATTTAGGGCAATACGTCATCGCTTTGGATGTAACTTTTTGCTCTTTCAATAGTCGCCGTTATCTGTGGAATGTTGTCAGTTTTTACTCCAATGGTCAAACCATTGATGTAAGATTGTAGAATCCTCATTTCACCTGAACTATCTTTAGAGGATCTGGCCACTTGGCCTATTCTCTGATTTAGCCGGTTTATCTGTTGTAGAGCAAGAATCCTTGTCTCGTCCTTGGAAAATGAAGAACCGTCAGGCTGTCTCCGCATAAGAGGCGTCACGTATCTCTCAACCTGTGAAAATATCTCCCGGATGATCTCATCCAATCCCGTGATCAAAACCCCAGTTTCTCAGCTTACCTTTGCTCCGGAATTGAGTGGTCTGTCCAGAGTAAGGTGAGAGATTTCAGGTCCTTCTGCTGCAGCAAGAAGCATTACTTCAGAGGTGAGTCCCATCAGATTTCTGGGCTTCATGTTCATCACAACGACGATCAACTTTTCTTTGAGTTGATCGGGTTCATATTTCGCGCCTATTCCCGCGATGCACTGTTTTTCAATTCCGCCAATGTCCAGCTTCAGCTTCAACAATCTGGTGGAATTGGGAACTCTCGAGGCATCCATCACTTTTGCTACTCTCAAATCAATTCGATGGAACTCATCAAAGGTAATTTCAGGAACCAATTCCTCTGCTTCGACCGGTACGGTCTGATTTGACTCCATTTTGTCTACAAGCGGTTTCTCTGACATCTAAAAATTCATGCCTTGTCCGCTCTCAATATTTCGAGCTTCTTCTTTAATTCTTCAGGGTTGACCTTTGTAAAAATCGGGTGAACGTCTTTCGACACGATTGGCAGGTCGTCCTCCAGAGAAACGTCATCCCAAATTGGGACGCCATTCGATTTTTTGAAGATGCCTGCTTGGCTCGTAATCTTTAGAGACGTCTCTGGAATAATCGAATAGAGCTCGGAAGCCAGGAGCTTCAAACTAGAAAGTGCTACGAAAAGTATCTGCAGCGCTTTTGTCTTGTCTTCCTTGACAACTTTCCACGGCTCAGTAGTACTCAGAAATTTGTTGGCGTCGTACCCTTGGGAAACAATCGCGCGGCACGCAGCTTGTAACTCTACTTTTTCGAAGAGATTCTTGATATCGATGTGTCTATTTTGCGCGACAGTCACCAGTTCCGAATAGTCCTCTGGAAGATCTCCTAGAGAAAATTCAAATCTATTATCCGCAAATCTAGAAACACCGACCAGAGTGCGGTTGACAAAATTTCCGATAGTGTCATTCAGATCATTATTGACTTTCTCGGAAAAAGAGTCCCATCCAAAATTTACGTCCCCGGCTTCTGGCCGAAGTGAAATCAAGGCAAATCGCCAGTAATCTGCCGGCAGGAGCTCGAGTGCCTCGTCCGTCCAAATGCCGACGCGCCGGCTCTTGGAAAACTTTTGCCCTTCAAAGTTCAAAAACTCGGTCGAGCTTATCAAATTTGGCTCGTTGTATTTTTGACCGGAGGCACGTAAAAGAGATGGCAGGATTATCGCGTGAAACGGAATGTTATCCTTACCGATGAAAAATGAAGTCTTTGAGGCAGGATCAAGCCAGAACTCCTTCCATTTTTCCGGAGTACCTCTTCTTTCAAAGTACTCTATTACCGCGGAAACGTATCCAAGTACCGCGTCCATCCAGACGTAGATTGTCTTGTCCTCGGCTCCCGGAAACGGCGCTTTTATTCCCCACTTTGAATCACGCGTTATTGATCTAGGTCTAAGACCGTCTTTGATCCATGCGCGACAGAATTTGATTACATTGGTAGATAGTTCGGCCCTCGCCAGAAAATCGGAAATGTAATCAGACATTTTCGGGAGATCGAAAAACCACTGCTTTGTCTCCCGAAGAACGGTGGGATTCTTGCATATGACGCAGTAAGCATTGATCAATCGCTCGGCGTCTAGCGGTCTTCCGCAATTGTCGCACTGATCTCCTCGCGCTCTTTCAAAGTTGCAAAAAGGACACGTGCCTTCGACGAATCTGTCGGGTAAGAACCTCTGATCGTGCGGGCAGTAATGAATTCTCTCGATCTGCGTGAAAATGTAAGCGTCATTGTTGTAGATCTGCGTGTAAAGCTCGCGGGTGAATCTCCAGTGGGCTTCCGAATCTGTGCGGGTGTAATTATCATACGAAATGTTCCAACTTTTGAAAATATCTGAGATCCGCCCATGATTAATATCGGCGAGTTCCCGAACCGGTATTCCTCTCTTTAGGGCCTCGACCTCAAGTGGTGTTCCGTGTTCGTCTGAACCAGATACGAAAACAACGTCGTTTCCGATGAGCCTGTTGAATCGGGCAAAAACATCAGCAGAAAGTACAGAGCCGATCATATTCCCAAGATGCGGGATATCCGATGAATAAGGCCAGGCCGATGTAACTACCCATTTAGTCATTATTTTTTGGTCGCTTTCCCGGACTCGACGATAATTCTTCTGAAATTACCAGATCTCGGTATGATTCTCTTTTTACCTAATAATACTCTTTCTGGTTCTTGCGTCCTAAACAGGAATGGAAGATTGCCGCGATTGAAACAAATGAAATAGAGATTTCAACTAAAGGTGAAATCGAAATTCAGAAAATTACAGAAAGAGCCCAAGGTCTGCTTGGTGACTCTCGGCTCAATTTATCCTCCTCTTTCTAATGTCTTCGACTTCCAGCTTGGCAATTATGGAATGGGAAGATGGATTGTTAACAGATCTGCCAGCAATGATGGAAAGAATCGCTCCAAAAGTCGCGCCTTATGAACGCGAAAAGGCATGGCATGATGGAAATGGTCACTCCCACATGAACGCGACCTTACTCGGAGCAAGTCTCTCCCTTCCTTTCTCCGAGGGGCCGATTGCTTTTGGGACCTTGGCAACAGATAATCCTGACCGAAGTTGATGTCAGGCGACGGAATAGAAGGTTGATCGCTCAGCTTCACGGCGATCAATAGGATTGAGCATATTCCTTCTGAGAACTATTCAAGGAATCAATTTTCAAATCAAAGCCCTCGAGCGCTAAGTTCGTTACAAGGGCGTCGATCTCTTGCGGGAATTCGAGAACTCTGGATTTCGAATCTCTGAGCTCGCTTTCATGATCCAGTAAATAGTAAAGTGAAAGAAGTTGATTTGCAAATGAGAGTTGCATGATCTCGGGTGGGTGACCTTCTGCTGCGACCAGATTGACGACGCGCCCCTGGCAAAGTAAGTAAATTGATTTCTTGTTTTCCAGTTCAAATCTGGTGACATTCCTTCGAGATTGCCCGGTTTTTATCGCAAGTCTATTCAATCCTGAAACATCGATTTCTGTGTCAAAATGGCCGACATTACCGACAATTGCACCATCTTTCATTCTTGCAAAATGTTCAGATCTAACGACGTCAATTTGACCTGTACAGGTCAGAAAGATATCACCCAATTCTGCTGCTTTCATCATCGGCATCACCTGGAATCCATCAAGGTGTGCCTCGAGAGCCTTGCGACCATCCACCTCGGTGACGACGACTCGAGAACCCATCCCTCTTGAGCGGAGCGCGACGCCTCGCCCGACCCAACCATATCCTGCAACAACCACGCATTTCCCTGAAAGCAGTAGTCCGGCTGCCCGAAACAATCCATCAATCGCACTCTGTCCCGAACCATACTTATTGTCGAAAAGATGCTTTGTTTCTGCATCGTTTACAGGAATGACCGGGTACGTCAATTTCCCCGCTTTCTCAATAGCCTTGAGCCGAAATGTTCCGGAAGTAGTTTCATCAGTTCCGCCTCTGCAACTCAAAGAACCGGTCTGAGAGTATGCGACGTGAAGCTCACCGCCATCATCGACTATCATCTCAGGGTTTGATTCAGCAGCACTATTGATTGAACTGGTGTACTCATCTATGCTCTCGTTGCTCTTTGCGGATACTGAAACCCCAATGGATCGTAGAAAGGATGCGACATCGTCTTGACTCGAGAGTGGATTTGCCGCAACAAGATGAATATTCATTCCAAACGATTTTAACGATTCAACAAAAACAGCTGTTTCTTTCGAGACGTGCAAGCAGGATGCAAGTCGCAAGTCTTGGAACAGATTCCTTCCGTCATCCTTTTTCCTAAGATATTTTTCAGCAAGGGCGAAAACCGGCATGTGGGATCTCGCCCATTCCACGGAAAGCTGTCCTGACTCCTCGGGAGATGCCAAGCCGCAAGAAGCTCCAGGCCAGATTGACTATTAAGAATTCAGAGGGCAAACAATGGATACAGAGCCGAGTCTGACAAAAGTGAAGTCATCATTGAATTAAATTGGAATTCTCTCAGAGAAGGTCTTTTGGGAAAATCATTCGGAACAGATAAAAGTCAAAGCCCATTCCGGCCACCCTGAAATGGCTAGCGAACCAGATCTGCAAAAGAACTTGAAGCGACTTACTTGGCAGGGAGAGAACTGTCTGTCCTGTGTATACTTTCATCCAAACGATGTATTAAACGCCGACATTCTCGAACGCGGGCCTTGCACTCATCCCAAGCTAAAGCCCTTTGATCTCATTATATCAGGACGTGATTGGTGCAATCTCTACAAGGAGATGCCGCAAAAGACCATCGATGCTCTACAGGAACATGCTTTGAACGAATAGTTATTTTTCATAGTGGACCAACGAAAAGAGCTCGTAATCGGCGAGCTTTTGTCTTCCTTTTAGAAAATCTAGCTCGACCAAAAAGCCGAGCCCTACTACTTTTCCGCCCATTTTTTCGACAAGTCTGACAGTAGCTTCGGCAGTACCTCCGGTTGCAAGCAGATCATCAATTATCGCAACTCGCTCTCCTTTTTTGATGGCGTCTCTGTGCATTTCGATGAATTCTGTTCCGTATTCTAAGGAGTACTCGATTGAAACTTTCTTGAATGGGAGCTTGCCTTTCTTCCTGGCGGGAACAAAGCCTACTCCAAGTTTGTACGCAACCGGCGCCGCTATCATGAAGCCGCGTGCCTCAATCCCAACTATCGAGTCAATTCTCTTATCCTCAAAATGATTTGTTAGAGCATCGACGACTGATCGGAAGGCTTTTGCGTCCCCCAATAGTGGCGTAATATCAATGAAATTAACTCCCTTCTTTGGCCATCCGGGGATAACACGAAGCTTTGACTTCAGATCAACATTAGTCAATGTCCTGCCTTTTTGCACGAGGGCTTTCCGTTTTCGCCCAAGTATCTAAGAATTTAGGGCTATAGTATCGCGCCGGATAGTGAGTTTCCGCAATCACAAGATCTTCTTTCCGGGAGCGAATCAATCACGCTTAATACCAAGCGTTTGACCGTGTCGATATTTTTTCGAAGAGTTTCCGAAACTTCCACGGCCGAAACCGGTTTCTCGGCCCAAACATCATAATCCGTTACCATTGAAATCGATGAGTAGCACATCTGGGCTTCCCGCGCGAGTATACACTCTGGATAAAGCGTCATCCCGATGATATCCGCTCCCCAATTGCGAAAGAGCTTCGATTCCGAACGTGAAGAGAAGCGGGGTCCTTCGATGCAGACATATGTGCCGTTCTCGCGGGAGCTAATTTGCAGCTTTTGTGCACAGTTTCCAAAGATCGCTCTCATCTGTGGACAAAAAGGATCAGCTGAAGAAACATGGACGACCTTCCCGCCATCAAAGAACGTGTCTCCTCGACTCTTCGTCCGATCGATAAACTGATCGGGGAACACGAATTTTCCGGGTTGCAAGTTTTCCTGAAGACTACCCACCGATGAAATGCTGATTATCCTTTCTACTCCTATTTGTTTTAGGGCGTAAATGTTTGCCCTGTAGTTTATCTTGTGCGGAGGAATCGAGTGGTCTTTTCCATGTCTCGGAATAAACGCAATTTTTTCATCGTCGTGATAACCGATAGATAAGAACGGCGAAGTCGGGCCATATGGAGTATATACTCTGACCTCTTTAGCATCTCGAAACATACTAGGATCATAGACACCGGTCCCGCCAATAATTGCAACCTTTGCCAAATCTTTTGTTTGATCTATGAGGTCCAAAATCCTGACTTCGACTCTATTCAATAAAATTTGACTTTTAGAATTACCGCTTCACTTATATCAGAAAACGGAGCGAAAAAATAGAATCTGATCCCAAAAAACTGGTCAGAAAAAAAATGAAGTCAAGTGAAGGGTGAATTTAGATTTTGGAGATTGAAAAACAGTACATTGCAAGAACGATCAAGTACGAAAATACGATCTTGCTGAACATTTGCGACGAAGAGCTCCTCGGCAAGACGGTGAAGGGCGGAAACGTCGATATGGAAATATCGAGAGATTATTTTGGGGGAGAAAAAGTAAGCGAAGTTGAAGCGATTAAACTGGTCAGGTCCTCAAGTATAATCAATCTTGCAGGTACGCGCATTGTGGAAAAGGTCTTGGATCAGAAACTGGCTTCAGAAAAAGCCGTGAAAAAAGTTGGACCGGTTTCCTTCCTTATGATTTACAAGTTCACAAGATGAATGAATATTTCATTTATATTGCCAATGCCTCTAGCTGCTGCAAATCTTAGAGCGGTTGAGTACAATTTACATAATTTCTTGAATGCGAACGGAACTCTAGGAAAGAATTTCCGCCGATTAAGACGTCGAATTTATTTGAATTGGAACTTCGGTAAAGTAAGAATTCGTGAAACCCAAAATAGTCACCTCAATGTTATCGGAGCAACTGAGGTTAGCTGATTTTAGCGTACGCAGCCAATTTTCGAGTGGGCTGTATGAGATGCCGGCAACCTTCACATAAAGCACAGGCTCAATCGAGCATCCAAATGGTATAGTGAGCGTGTAGTAACCCGCGCTAGACGAAGAAATCATAATTGTGTAAAGGATTGTCTCCGACGTGTTTTCGAGTTCAACTATCCGCGCGGAAGTGAACGTGATATCCGAAGTTGTGGATAGCTTCCCGTTTTGATTAATCAGAAAAGCTTTGGGCAGCTCTGAAGTTATTCCCATATGTGAAATGGACGCGTTCGTTGATTGGCATGGACCGTTACAATTGAAATTAACATACGTTTCGACGGCGCTTCCCTGTCCGAGGAATACGATCGGAACATACCACAGGGCTGAATTTCCTTCAAAATTAAGCGAAAATTCATAAGGATTGGGTTCAATCGGAATCGATCCGGGGAAAGCTAGAGTCGAACTCTCCGAGACCGTTGACGTCACAGTCCTCGTCTGGTTCAGCCCGATAATTGCGCTTTGAAAACTTCGGGATGGCCCACTTCCGACTATGTATCCTATTGAACTCGATGCGACGATTGACACCAGAAGCACGAGAAATAAAACAATCAGGGAAGATTTCGACATCAAGTCTTAGGAATTACTTTTGGGACCTATTGTAACACGCGACCTATATCACGATACTCTATTGTCGATTATTTCGCCCCAATAGCACGTTCGGTGACGAAGAAAGCTTATAGAAACTGGTTGCGAGCTGTATGAAAAGGCAGGAGTCGTCCGGACCAGAACATGTCAGAATCCGCGGGAGACAAGGACAAGGGAGAAAAATCTTCCGACGATCCAGATTTGAAGATGCTCAACGCCCGCAGAATGCTCGAACTTAGAAAACGAATGAATCAAGAGATTGCTAAGAAAAACGAGGAAGAGCAAAGGGCTGAAAGGATGAAAAATCAGCCAACGGACCGAGAAGTTCTCCTCAAATCACTCAGGGACCGGGGGGACGAAGTACTCGCAATCGCAGAAGCCGCATATCCCCGAGAGCTTCGCATGATGATTCCTCAGCTTGCGATGTTAATCAAACAAGGCAAAATTACGACGATCTCGGGTGGAGAATTACTCCAGTTTTTCAGATCTCTTGGTATGCGCGTAAGTGTTAACACTTCAATTTCTGTCGAAGATCATGGCAAGTTTGTCAGTCTAGCTGATAAATTGAAGCAGGAAAAGTAAGATCTTTCAAACTTTTTCAAAGTCGACATTCGCAACCTTGCTTTCTACTTCCGCTTTCGATATTATCGCTTTTTCAATTCCGTAATTTCTAATTGCGAGTGTGCTTGCAGTTACAGCGAAGGCAAGTGCGTCTTTCAACTGCTTTGAATCCGTATAGCGTGCGGCAAATGAAGATAGCATAATGTCGCCTGCACCGGTTGTATCCTGGACCCTCACCTTGAATGGAGAAGCTTTCAATTCGAGCCTCCCGTGCTCGTAGACTTCGATTGTCGAGGGTCCAGAAGTCAAGAGAATATTATTTACAAATCTCGATATTTGACGGATAGCTGATTCTTTGTCAGAGGTCCCCGACCACGCTTCGAGTTCTTCAAAATCTGCCTTCAAGAAATCAACCCCGGCAAGAGCCGAGATGTCCAGGCCCGATTTCATTCCCATTTCGCCTGTTTTCTTATCGAATCGTCTTACAAACCCTTGAGAATCCACAAACACGAGTTCAAATTCTTTCGATACTCTTTCGAGGAGCGATAGGGAAATCTCTCCCGCTACGGGATTAAGAACCAAAGATCTGTCGCTCGGTGATTCTCTTAAGTACGCTCTAAAATCGTCAAACGTGAGCTCGCGACACCTTGCAGCCAGCCACATCCGCCTGTGCTCTCCCGATCGGTCGATCCGGTAGCTTGTGGTTTTGGAGCCCGGAGCTAACCATTTCCAAATGCTGAGACCGGTTTTCTCCTTGATCAGGTCAGAGTATTCATCGGGGAAATCATCTCCGATCCTGGTTACTATTTCCGGACTATAGCCAAGGCTGGAGAGCGCAAGCGAGGAATATGACGGGGCTCCTCCCAAAGCTTTTCGGGGAACTATCTGGCCGGCGACATCAATTATTTCGTCTACGACAACATGTCCGGCAATGATAATTCCAGCTTCCTGTCTCGCACCGCTCATTTCTTTTTCCTGAAAAAGTGCCACGCTCCTCTTATGTGTAATTAGTTAGAGTTTCACTAATCACGAGAGAACACTTCGGTGAATCAGAAACGAGGCGACGTTGCTCAGGAAATCATCTCAAACGAAGCTCTGCGGGAGAGCATTTTGGGAACCGGTAAAGGAGCAGTTGGTCTTCCCGAAGTCTCGCTTGATATTTTTTCGATCAATTCTGTTGAGCTCATTTGCTTTTCGCCAACAGAGCGGATCCTCACCATCAGTTGAGAGGGGTTCTGCTCCTCTTTTTCTCCAACGACTATGATGAAGGGCACCCACTCCTTTTCAGCCTCGCGGATTCTCTTTCCGACGCTTTCTTCCCTATCATCAATGTCTATTCGAATATGTGAGACCTCGAAATTCTCTGAAACTAGCTTACACGTATCAACAAATTTCTGGGAAACCGGAACCAGCCGGACCTGGACAGGACTCAGCCACAACGGCAAGGTTCCAACCTTTCCAGTTGCCTGCATTCTTCCGGCATTTTCTAGCAATCCGAAAATTACCCTCTCGATTGCGCCGGAGGGAGAATTATGCAGTATCATCGGGGTCTGCTTTTTTCCGCTTTCGTCAACGTATGTTATTCCATAGCGCTGCGCATTTTCAATGTCGATTTGGTCTGTCGAAAGCGCCGATGCCTTGTCAAGATTATCGATATAATTGAACTCCCACTTTAAGACAAAGTAGAAGAAACGCTCCTTCCACATTTCGACAATTGCGGGTCGGCCGTGCTTTTGAATAATCGACGCAATGAACTCTTTGTTTTCGCGGTAAAATTCTTCAGTGAATCGAATCGCTAGCTCGTAATCGTTCTCGTCAAATCCTATCTCTCGTAGGACGCTCTGCGAGAGTTCAAAACGCTTCGGAAATTCTTCCTTGGCTTGCTCAATATCCCGCACAATCGCATGACAGTCTGGCATTGTGAAAGCCCTGAGCCGCCTCAGACCCACGAGCTCTCCACTTTTCTCCCGGCGGAACGAGTAGCGTGTCAGTTCGTATAGTTTCAGAGGGAGTTGCTTGTATGTCAGTTGCAAATCCTTCGCAATCAAAAACTGTCCGAAGCAGGCGGCAAATCTGAGAAAATACTCCTTTTCATCTGATTTTACGAGGTACTGCCTTGCTGGAAAACGGTTCAGATAACTCGCGAGGCTGGGGTGCTCCAAGTCATACATGATCGGGGTCTCGACTTCCACACCGCCGTACTCCTGCACCCGCTGAGTGACGTACCTCTCGATTAGCGATTTTATCATTCTACCTTTTGGGTAGAACCGCATGTTGCCCGGGTCAGAGGCGGGCTCATAGTCGACAAGGCCAAGCTTCTTCATCAGGTTCACATGCGGTGGTACCTGGTTAACTGCCCTAACTTTCGCAGTTTCATAATTCTTTAATTTCTCGAGGTGTTTGTGTTTTGAAAAATCATAGTCTGCAACCGGGGTCAGATTTCCTTCGAGATCTATAACATACCACTGCGAACGCAAAACTTCTTCTGCCTTGAGGGCTGCGGAGACGATTTCCTCTTTCTTGTCGTCGGGCTTTGATTTTCCTGTTTTTAGGGCAACTGGCTGGAAATACTTTGACTGCTCGGCGAGCGGATGTCCCTTTACCTTCATGGAGAGAGATTTGTTCCAGCCGAAGGGTACGTGGTGGACTGAGACCCCGATCGCTTCGATTCGTTTTTCGAGATCCACAAGAATTTCTTTGGCTTTGGCGGGCGGAGCAAGATTATTACTCAGATGAGCGTAGGGATAGACGATAAATGAAGTGCATTTCAGCTGATTTTCGGCCTTTTCGACCTCCTGAACGCACTGCTCAACCACGGATTCATCGTCGCCTTCCTCGACGCTGATCAGAAGCAAAACGCTATCTCGAATCAACCTCGCCTCGAGAGAGGTTTCCTCGGCCTGGGGAATCTCCTTCTTTACAGGCTTGTATTCGACTTCATCGCAATGTAGCTGAAGGACTCTCAGAGCAAATCGCCTTCGATATCATCTTAGGATAACTGAAAAAAGGTTCTCTACTTGAATCTGACTCGGTCGAGCTCGCGATCTTTCTTTGTCGCTTTCTTCCACACCTTGTAGTGCTCGTGGCAGAGATAAACACGCCTGTCGCCCGAAACAGTCAGACCGCTGCCGGTTAGCTGGTCTTTGCTGATTGATCTCTCCGCTGAATTGGTGCATCCCGAGACAGAACAACCGACACCCTTGCCTATTTTTCCCAATTACTAACTCTCACTGATTTTTCTGAAATTGCAGTACACGAAAGAATCGAGGCTGTGCAAATTCAAGTTCATGCGCGCACTCTATAAAAGCGTACTAATTTTTGGAATCCGTAACAAGGTCGAATGGAAACACGGTCCTGAACAAAATTAGGAGTCAGGTAGCCCCGCTTGTCGACACCATTGGTCGTTCATTGGGTGCAACCGGTCTCTCCCCAACTTTCTGGACTTTTCTGGGGTTCCTTTTTTCTTTGTTTGGAGGCGTCGCGTACGGACTGAGACCGGGAGAAGCTTTCATCGGAGCTTCACTGATTGTAATCTCCGGGATCTTTGACGTACTGGACGGAGCGGTCGCACGAGTCATGCACCGCGTCTCGAAATCAGGCGCATTCAATGACTCCACGCTTGACCGGCTCGCCGAGGTCGCAGTTTATGCTGGCATAATTTATGGAAATTATACTTCGCCGATTCTAGTTTTGCTAGCTCTTGCTTTTTCCCTGCTGGTCAGTTATACAAGAGCTAAAGGCGATTCTCTCGGCGTGTCCCTTTCGGGTATTGGTATTGGAGAAAGGGCCGAGAGATTGATCGTCCTTATAGTATTCTCGTTTATCGGCCTTGTCTGGATCGCAGTCGTGATTGTTTTGGCAATTGCCGCCGTAACTTTCGTGCAGCGGTACTACGCGATACTGAGAAAACTATGATTTCAGTAAGACGGCCTAGAACGTTTTCCGTCTATCTTCTTTTGCCCTAACCTTAACCATTCCGTAGTGAACCGCGCAAGAAACGCAATAGTACTTGATCGTTGTAGGGGAGGCTATGTAAGCGCCCGCCGCCCGTAGTTCTCTGGCAAGAGTCGGTTCTACCAGGCTGACACGCGAGGTCATTTTCTTTGCCTTGTCGATGGGAGTCTCTCTACCGCAATTGCTGCACTGGACGGTGCCCGAGCTTCCTTTGCCGCCCTTGGACCTGCCCCTGCTCTTCCTCTTCTTCGTCATAATAATCCCTAGTTGACAATTGCTAGGCTTTAAGCTTTGGAGTTCACCAGTGAAAAAAACCGCTAATCTGTTTAGGCAAACAGGAACTGTTAGTCAAATCGCGCGATAACAACAATTGCGCCAACAAAAATCATCAATGCAGCCATAAAGTAGAAGATTGGCACGAGCTGGGGAATCAGTACTGTCTGATAAATTGCATACGCAAAAACTCCACCGAGAAGTATGCAGATGAGTCCGATAACTCTCAAAAGAGCACTTATTCTCTGCTGTGAATTACTTAGGGCCTTGGACATGGACGGTCTTTACTCGCGGAAGGGTTTGTCGTGCTAACATCAAATTTTTCGCGTTTTAACCTTTTACTTCGTGGATGACAATTATGCTGCCGGCAAAAACGCCCTACAATGACCTTGCTTCTTCCATTTTTTCTTTCAAATAATTGTCGACGATGAAAGTCAGTCCGAATTTTGAGAAGGCCTCAAGTTCACTCTTGCGCTTTATCTTGAGAAATATGTCGAGCTCTCTCTGCCAGACTCCGCCGTGATATCTGGGATCTTTCTTTAGTTCCTGTGCCCTTTTGACATCTGCCTCGGTCATGGGATCTGTGGGCAATTTGTATTTGACGATGTCACTAGCCCAGACCCCGATCCACTTTGCTGTTGGAACAGTTAGATCGCGTAGATGAGCAGCATTTGCCGATCCGCTGATGATGACCATCGCGATGTGCTCCCCGTAAACGTCCCCATCAGTCATAACATAAACCGGGAGGTTCAGCTCCTTGTTCAATCGCTTCAGCATGTACCTTGTAGATCTTGGCGCCTGCCCGGACGTATCGATCAAAATCGCCTTGTACTTCTTTTCCACCTCTTCTTCCACAAAGCGGGTAAAGATGCCTCCCTTTTCCACCGCGATGATCATCTCTGCCGAAGTATCAACAAACTCTGCGGTGCTGAGCGATGGACCGATTAGATATCCATCCGGATGCGACGACAGATTTAGGCGCCTTCCTTCAAACCTCGGAACCGTATACTCTACAGTGAGATCACCAAAAATCGCGCTTCTTTCCTCTGGATAGATCTTGAACTCTTCGCGGGCACGGGAAAGGACGGTCTCTAGATCTGTAATAATTTCGTCAGACTCTGCCTGGTCGACGAACTCCATGGCGTCTGCTTGAGAGGAGTAGTATGCATCCCTGAGGGTCGATGTCTTGCCCTGTTCGACAAGTCTGTCCGCAAAATAAGCGAGCCAGAGCATCTGCGTGAACGGGCGAATGTGCTTGATGTTCCCGGCAGAACGCTTTACGTTGATCTTGTCTAGAATGTACTGCTTCAGCTTCGGATCGTAAACGATGTTACTGACCGACCGGCTGGGGAATAGAAATTCAGGGAACTTTGATTGATCGAGATCGTCGTACGTCTTCGCGCCGAGATCCCGGAGCTCCTTGAGGAGCTGCTCTCTACGAGCTGCCGCCAAATGTTTCGAGGCTTTGCTGGGCATTTCCTTCTACACCTGCTTTCTTCTTAGTTCTACTTGCATTGTCCTTTGCAACTGCTTCATTAATTTCCTTGGCAGTTTGCTCGCTTATCGCGTTATCAGACTCTGATCCCGGTTCAATAGCAACATCGCTGCCGAGAAGCTTCTTGTAATTCGGTGGTTTCTTGTTACGGGATAGATCGGTCGAGAATTTCGCTATTAGAGGAAGGTACTTGCCGTAAATGTTCATTCGCTTTTTCTGAAACTCCATGGATCCCTTTCTAGAGACATAGCCCGCCAGTTTCCGAAGGACTTCTCGGGTTCCGTTCTTTAGTTCACGCTCGAGCTCGGGCCTGTCGGCAAGATACTCCTTTCCCACGGTCTTGAATGGAACTTTTGTCGAGCACACGTGGGTGATTATTGCAAGAGGGGAGTCTTGCGCAATCTTGTATCGCTTCCAATCGATGTCTTGGATGATCCTGAACGCTACGTCATTTCCCTCGTCGTAGAGCAGCGGAATCCTGTTTGCAAACCTCATGAGCTTTACACCGGGCTCGATCAAACTTCCGCCGTAAGCCACGCCGACTTCAACTATGAAGGGATAACCAGAGTAAGCGGAAGGGGGCCTGACGCACATTGCAACAAATTCCGGATTAAGTTCCTTCATTATTCCAGCCTGCATGATCTCCTCCCCGAGAGGCGACAAACACGAGGCATCTGGCGGCAGGAATTCTTCAAACTGCGGAAGAGAATTTACAAACTTTACAACATCCTCGTTTCCCAGAGTCTTTGGTTTCCTCGAACTCTCAAAGCCGGAAAAAGATAGAAACTTTTGAGCTGTCTTTTCGCCGACGCGGTGAAAGTTGTTGGTCATGAATTTCACAAGGGTTGCTTCGTTGGTTTGCTTGATCAGACGACGCAAAGCCTCAACGTCGATTCCGTACGGGTGAGGAAGTGTTTCTCCCGGCGCAGGAGGAATTAACGTCGTACCTCTCTGGTACGCGATTTCTTTTCCATCAGGGTCGATCAGGCTAATGTTGGCATACGGAGTTACAAGCGCAGTTTGCTTGAAATAGTCCAGAATTTTCTGCCCAGCCCTAAAGTAATCTCCCATGAGGGTCAGCTGAACTGACGTTCCTGTAGTTTCAGCAGGGATAGTATTGTGTTTCAGAATCACCGGCTTATTTTCCTGAATATCGATAAGCATGTCGAGGACGTGAGTAATCTTGCCATCAAAACACGAGGAAATAGTCACTGGCCTGTTCGTCGTTATCTGTGCATAGAGGATGGCCATGGTCCCTCCCATGCCGAACATACCTCTGGATTGTTTCAGCTTATACTTGGAACCATAAAATACTCTTCCAAATGCGTTCGGGAGGTGTTTAGCCTCGATTCCTGGGCCGTTATCCTTCACAGTCAGGGTATAAGCAACCTGTTCCCCCGCTCTGATGCCTTCCGGAGCGAATTCGATCTTTACAGAAATTTCTGGAAGGATCTGAGCCTGTTCGCAGGCATCCAGGCTGTTTTCAACTAGCTCTCTTACAGAAGTGTAAAGAGCTCTAGCATTGTTGCTGAAACCGGCGAGGTCTCTATTGCGGTAGAAAAATTCGCTAGGCGAAATTTCCGAGTACGTCACTTTTTGTTGAACTGCGACCATACTAAATTACCAAGCTCCAAAATCGAGTACTATTTGTTGAATAGAGCGAGAAAGCAAAACGAGGCCGCTGAGTATTCTGAAGCTTGCGATAAAAATATTCCCGAAGTTTTCCAGTCGAAAAACCCGGATATCAATTTTGCTCGGGAGGTCTCTGAGCTTCCCAGAGCTGCATCCTGTCCAGCTTTCTCTTGGTTCTGTATTTTTGCAGCAACTCGTACGCCGATTTGTGTGTACCACCCTTCGCCAGCTTGTCGATCGCCTCCTTTGCGATCTTTGAATCGTCCGGATCTGCTATGATAGCAACTGTATGCCCGTAGATGGAAATCTCGGACTGGGTTAGCTCTTCGATCAGTTTTCTTGCCTTTCCGTCAGTTCCGATTAAACGACTCCGAATTCTGACAAGAGCATTTTCTGATTTGCCAGCGTACTCTCTTAGATCGATCAGCGTCAAAATACGCTCCTCCTGCAAGAGTGAAAAGGCTCTTTGAGGTGAAAAACCTCGCGCGATTGCTGAGACGATGTCATATGCCTTGAACGGATTAGACTCCAAAAGTGCCTCGGGCTGGTAACTGATTCTGGTCTCCCCCGTTTCACCATCAATTTCAAGACTGACTCCGCATCGCCTCTCAATTTCAGACTTTACAGCCCCTTCCTTTCCGACAAGAGCTCCAACCCGCTCGAGCGGTACTCTGACGACCTGTTCAGAACTCAAACTAAAGCAGCCTCTTCATCGTTTTGCATTTGTAATTCATCTTCCTCGCTCTTAGACCTTTTTCCACGAATTTTTGCCAACAGCTTTTCCTCGTCTTCTTCAACTCTCACGCCCCTTTTGCTGAAGAACCTATTAACATTGGAAATGTCTCTTTTGAGAAACTCTTCGGCGGAAGGATGTACTATTGAAACTGCGGAACCAAAATCAAACAAAATTAGATGTTTTTCCAGCTTCATCACGTTATACTCTGAAAGGTCCGAGTGCACTAAATCCGCTTTCTGGTAAATTAGTGCCATTGATTTGATCAAATCCGTATAATCAGCTTTCGTGGCTTTGGAGTCGATCAACCGTGGCGCTGGAATCCCCGCTTTCCCAATAAATTCCATAACGACGACGTTACCTTGGAAAGTCAATGGGCGCGGAACGCGGACGCCCGCGTTGAAAGCCTGCTTTAGGTTTACGTATTCCTTCCTTGCCCATAATTCCGCGATTCCTCGACTGTCGCGGCGAATTTTGTTAAAACGGGGATCTCCATCAACATATTGCAATCTCTTCTTGTAATCCGACGAGGCCACAACGTAAATTTTGACGGCGACATCAGTCCCATCACTTTTTACTCCCCAATACACGCGAGCCTCCTTCCCAGAGCTAATGACACCATTAAGATACGCAAATGCATCGGCATTAGAAAGATCGTAAAGGATCATCAAAGTCTTCCGATCAAAGACTTCCTCAAAGACGGATCTTTCCTCCTCATTCTTGAGTATGACGCGATCTCGTTTGTCTATCCTTTCCGCTTCTTTGTGGAACTTTTGAAGACTTTCCTCTCCCTTTTCGTCTCTTTCGCGAACGTACTTCAAACTTTGAACAATTCTTCCAATGTCGTAAATGGTTTGAAAAGGGAAAAGCATTACGGAAGGAGTTTCAGCCACAATTCGTCCTTGATTAGAAACCTTTTTCCCGATTCCTCGTACATTTCTTGTGGAATACTACGTGATCGTTTGAGAGAGAAAGTTTGCTAATTTGATTTCCATTGCTATTCCGGATTCTATGTTCCTAGAAGATGACGCCCTTCGTGAAAAGACGGTAAAGGTTGGTCTAATTGCGAGATCAGCCGCAATCTTCGGGGTCGAAAGAATCTACATCTATCGAGATCCTTCACGCAACAGCGACGATGATTACGAGACTGCAAAAGTTATTTTCGAATATATGGAGACGCCCCAATATCTTCGCAAGCGACTTTATGGTCGTCGGAAAGAGCTTGAGTACGTGGGTTTGTTGCCTCCCCTTAGAATCCCTTCCCATTTGAAGGAGTACACCGTTGAACCCAATGAGATCCGTGAAGCGGTGATAGTGTTGCAGAACGGCGAGCTGATGGCAGATATCGGCGCAAACAAACTTGCTATGGTGGAGGGCAGAGTTCATGAGAGTCAACGAGTCACGCTTAGGGTGACTTCAGTGGAGCCTCTAATTGTGCGTGTGGAGGAAAATCCAGTGGAACAATACTGGGGTTATGAGATAAGACGTGCACCCTCATTGGCACGATTTCTGAAAAGCTCGAACTTTGAGCTACTGATTATGACGTCGCGATTAGGCGAAGCAGTAGATACTATCTGGAAGGATTTTTGCGCTAAATGTTCAGGTTCTCCGAGGATCTTGATCTGCTTTGGGTCACCCCAGGCCGGGGTTGATAAATTATTGAAATTGGAAAAAGCTAGAGTAAAGGACTTTCCTTCGATTTACGTGAACACATTTCCCGGTCAGAAAGTGGAAACAGTTAGGCTTGAAGAAGCGATCCCCGGGACTCTCGCCCTCGTGAATGTTGCATCAAAAGTATGATCTTGTCAAAGAAAATACGAGAATCTCAAATTGTATGAAAAACCGATTCTATCGCTAAACGTTTAAAAAGAATATTCGGCGATGTCGTGCAGTACGGCGTTTTTCGGATGGGTCATCGTAAGCATAGCGCACCTAGGCGAGGCTCTCTCGCTTTTGCACCTAGAGCGCGGCATCAGGTACTTCTCCCCAGGATAAGAAACTGGACAACTCGAGGAGTGGACAAGCCGACTTTGGGCGGTTTTCCTCTTTTCAAAGTAGGTATGGTTCAAGTCGTTACTCTGGACGATAGAGAAAAGACCCCGAATTTCGGTAAACCGATGTTTAATCCCGCAACCGTTCTATCGGCTCCAGCCCTTACGGTTTTTGGGTTCAGGGCATACGGCCGAAAGAATGGAATAGATTTTGCTCTCGGAGACGTTTTTTCGAACAGTTTGCCCGAAGAAATCCAAGAAAGAATTTCATTTCAACGAGATTCAAAAGATTCTGAATCCTTCGATGTGTCGCTAAAAAAAGTCGAAAGCATGTTAGGAGAAATATCAAGTTTCACCGCAATAGTCGGCGTTACTCCTAGCGAGGCGGGACTGGCGAACGGAATACCCCAGATTCAAGAAGTCGGCATAGTGGGCGGAAATGCAAAGTCCCAATTTGAGTATCTCAAAGGAGCTGTCGGCAATGTAGTAAAGCCAGCGGATTATTTCAAGCCTGGTGCTTTCATCGACAGTATAGCGATCACAAAGGGCAAAGGATTCGAGGGAGTCATCACTAGGTTTGGTGTAAGGCGAAAACAACACAAATCTAGAAAGACGGTCAGAGAAGTTGGAGTAATCAGTCCTTGGCACCCGGCAACCGTGATGTATACCGTTCCAAGAGCAGGGCAGATGGGTTTCCATCAACGGATTGACAAGAATAAGAGAATTCTAGCCGTATCTAACGCACAAACGAATCCGATTACACCAAGTGGCGGTTTTCCACATTTCGGAGATGTAAGAGGAGATTACGTAATTGTTCGCGGCTCTGTGCCGGGACCGATCAAGAGACTAGTGGACCTTAGATTGCCGCTTTATCCAAGAAGGCAAAAAGTCATAGCTCCTAAAATCGTTGAAATCAACGTTGCTGGTAAAGCAATACCTCTTATTTCAACGCCAGCGCCATCCAAGTAGTTGTTTTCTGATGCAAACAAAAATTCTGGATCTTGAAGGACAAGAGGGAGACTCCGTCGATCTCCCTTCTGTGTTCAATACTACTGTCCGAGAGGATGTCATTAACCGCGTTTTTGTAGCGCTAGCCTCTCATAAGAAGCAGCCTCAGGGTCGCGATCCTCTGGCAGGCGAGAGAACCTCGGCTGAATCAGGTCATCCACCAACTGGAAGAGGAATCTCTAGGATTCCACGTGTAAAGGGAGAGAGGTACTCAAAGTCTGGAATGGCAGGTGCAGTTGCAAGTACTGTACACGGTCGTATGCCTCATCCGCCGAAATCCGAAAAAGTTATTCGGAAAGAAATCAATTCAAAGGAAAGATACTTGGCGGTTGCTTCCGCAATTGCAGCGACCACAAATCAGGACCTTGTCCAGAAAAGGGGTCACAAGTTCTCTGCCAAACTTCCAATTGTTGTATCCGGAGATCTTGAAAATATTACAAAAGCGCGAGATCTGAAGAAATTCCTTACGGTTTTAGGCGCAGACAAGGATATTCTAAGAGCGGGCGACCGAAAAAAGAAGGTTACAAGCGCGCTTTCGAGAAGAATCAGACCGGGAGTTGGTCCGCTGATCGTTGTCTCAAATACGTCAAAACTTAGGGCAGCCGCAAAATCTTTTACAGGTTTGAGTGTTGCGACCAGTTCCAGCCTTTCAGTTTTGGATCTTGCACCGGGTTCCATTCCAGGCCGACTAACAATATGGACAAAAGAATCTCTTAACGGTATTTCGAAAAACGTCCTAAATGCTGGAGGTAATTAATTATGAATCCTGAAGATGCGCTAAAAATAGTCTATAGACCTTATGTTACAGAAAAAACATTTGACCTAATCGAGAGACAAAACAAACTTTGTTTCCTTGTTGACCTGAAGGCTTCAAAGAAGAAAATCAAGAGTGCTATTGAGACCCTTTACCAGGTCAGGGTAGCGAGTGTCAATACTGCAATAACGATAATCGGGAAGAAGGCATTTGTCAGACTCGCCCCCGAAAGTTCTGCTACTGATCTTGCCTCAAAACTTGGATTGGTGTAATAGATGGGTAAGAGAATTCTTCAGAGACACCGCGGTAAAGGCGGGATTCAATACAGAGCTCCCGAGAATGGCAAGTTTGCGAAGGTGCGCTATCCTTTCGTGCCCGATGGTCAGACTGCGGAAATGAAAGTATTGGATATTGTTCATGAGCGTGGCCGGGCTTATCCACTTGCCAAGCTGGATTTTTCAGGTAAAAGATTCTACATACCAGCTGTTTCTGGAACTGTTGTAGGTACCGCAATTCAAATTGGCCCCCAAGCTTCGGTCACCTCTGGCAATATACTTCCATTATCTAGTATCCCTGAAGGGACTGCCATATGCAACATTGAGAGATATTTCTGTGACGGCGGTAGATTGGTCAGGCAGGCAGGTGAATCAGCGGTTTTGTTTGCTAACACGCCTCAGGGATCTACAATCAGGATGCCCTCAGGACGCACAGCTTTTCTTTCGCCTCGATGTCGCGCTTCAATAGGAATTGTTAGCGGAGGAGGCAGGGTCGAGAAGCCCTTTCTCCGTGCAGGTGCAAAGTATCACCTGATGAAATCGAAAGGAAAAATGTACCCTCGCATGCGAGGAATCGCTATGGCTGCTGTTTACCATCCATTCGGTGGAGGAAGACACCAGCATCCAGGCAAGTCCACATCGACCTCTCGTAATGCGCCTCCAGGACGGAAGGTAGGAAATATTGCACCTCGCAAGACAGGACGAAAGAGAATAGTTAGGGCCGAGGATCGAGTATAGTAAGAGAGTGAGTGAATAGAAATGCCGAAAGAGTTCAAGTACCGAGGATATTCGTTAGAGCAACTTCAAGGGATGTCATTTGAGTCGTTTCTCGGTCTCCTCCCTTCAAGACAAAGAAGATCCTTGAATCGGGGAATTTCAGACGAAAAGAAAAAACTGATCGAGGAAACAAGGCTTGCAAAGGATGGCAAGATCAAAAACCCGATTAAGACTCATGCCAGAGACATGGTGATACTGCCATACATGGTTGGGTTGAATATACAAGTTCATTCCGGCCGCGAATTTGTGCCACTCGAGATCAAGCCGGAAATGGTGGGTCGCTATATTGGAGAATATGTCATCACTAACAAAAAAGTCGTCCATGGAACTCCAGGTATTGGGGCATCGCGATCAAGTCTCTATGTCCCGTTGAAATAAGCCAAGAAATTTCAGGTCGAAGTCTTTCACTCAACTTGTTACAGCAAGGTATTTATCCACTCAAAGAAAGAGTCCCCTTTCTACAACAAAAGTGTTAGACGAGAATTGCCGCTTTTCAGGTACGCCTTTCAGAATTATGATCCTCTTCTTCACATCAAGGCTTCGGGAAGAGAGGTAGATGTGTCTCCGAAGACAGCCAGAGAAGTCTGTAATACAATCAACGGGATGTTTTTGCGCAATGCGAAAGAGTACCTTGAAGCCGTAGCTGAAAAGAAAGCAGCAGTTCCCTTTAGGCGATTTAAGCGAGGAGGAGCACATCGCTCCGAAGTTAATGGCTTCCATGCAGGTGGCTATCCAGTAAAAGCAGCATTGAAAGTCTTAGAGGTTTTAAACAATTTGGAAGCGAATTCAGAATTCAAAGGAAGAGATTTGGACAGGATGAAAATTATCCACGCGAGTGCGGCCAGAGGTAGAATAATAAAGGGATATACGCCCAGGGCGCAAGGACGGTCTTCGCCTTCTTTCAATACCCTAGTCCACATTGAACTTGTGGCTACAGAGGCTTAGATTTTTTTGGCTACTACAACTATCACCACAACCAAAAAAGTCCTAAACAAATTCGAGCGAAATGCCGACATTGACGAATTCCTAGAAAAGTCATTGACGGAAGCCGGTTATGGCGGAGTTGATATTACGACTTCGCCGGTCGGCACGAGGATCACTCTCTTTGTTCAAAGGCCCGGTTTGGTTATCGGTCGAAGAGGTATGGGGATACGCGATCTTACTGAAAAACTAGAAAAGAAGTTTGGTCTTCCTAATCCACAAATTTCAGTAGTCGAAGAAGAAGTTCCCGAGCTGAACCCAAGAATAATGTGTTCTAGAATCGCCCAGACTGTTGTGCGCGGAACCGCATTTAGGCGGGCGGCACTTTGGGCAATGAACTCTATGATGAATGCGGGCGCCCTCGGTGTTGAAATTAATATCGCTGGAAAATTGAGAAGCGAAAGAGCTCACTTTGAAAAGTACGTTTCTGGCGTAGTGCCAAAAAGTGGCGAGACCGCAGACAGGATTGTGCGGAGAGCTACAACTGACGTTCTTTTGAAAATGGGATTGTATGGAGTGAAGGTGAGTATTGCGATTAAGAATTCGATTGCTCCAGACATTGAATTGATAGAGCCCACTGACTCAGAATCAGCCGAGTCACCGTCCGAAAGGGATCAGACTGAATCTGAACCACAAACACAGGCTCAGCAGGAGCAACCTCGACAAAAGGAAGCTCAGGCCCCAAGGTCCTCTCGACGAAGTTCGACGAGCAAAAAGGAGTCCAAGAAGGAAGATGAAACGACTCAAAGCTGATGACCTTTCACGCTTGTCAGATCCTGATCTGATCAAGCGCCTAAATGATCTTAGAACTGAGCTTTCAAGACTTAGGTCGAGCGCAGCACGCGGTACTTTGAAGAAGGAGCTTGGAGAAATTAAGACAGTTCGGCGAAACATAGCTCGTGTACTTACTTCCATAAACGCGAAGAAGAAATCAGTTGAACCGATAGCGCAAGAAAAGACAGTCAAGAGCGAAGTGCCCGCGGTAAAGAGCTAGGTAAATCGTCTAAGAAAAATTTGGTGAATGATGGTTGTATTCAGGAATGTTGATAGGAAGGGAAATTGTAGTTCTTGCTTCTCGAGACAGAACTATGCTTAATTTGAAAGGCCTCGTGGTGGATGAGACGAAGAACATTATCACAGTGGTTACTCCGCTCGATAGGCAAGTGAGGATTCCAAAATCGATAGTAACTCTGAGTCTTACGGGCAGGAAAAAGGAAACTCTTGTCATTGAGGGTTCTAAATTAATCGGAACTCCTGCAGATAGAATAAAGGGATAGAAAGTATAATGTCGCAAGCTAAGAATATCGGCCTTCAGGTCAAGGCTCCAGCTAGACACTGCGAAGATCCCAATTGCCCATTCCATGGCACCTTGAAGATCCGAGGCAAGCTAGTGACGGGGAAGGTAGTCAGTGTTTCGGCGAAGAATCTCGCTGTAATTCGGAGAGAATCTACTCAATTCTACAAGAAATATTTGCGGTACTTTAAGAAACGCCACAAACTTCATGCGCATCTCTCGCCATGTTTTGATCTGAAACTAGGAGATATTGCGACGATCGCAGAATGTAGACCGATTTCAAAGACAGTTTCTTTTGTAGTCGTGGACAGCGTCAGAGAGACAGTTACTGATAAGGCCGGGCAAAAGTAGAGAGAAATTTTCGGTGGATTAGTTTTGTCGACTAAATCAAGAGCGGTTTCAGCAAAAGGAGTCTCAGAGTTTAAGCTATACATTACCAGGGCTGTTCCTGTTAATGCAGTGATAACCTGCGCTGATAATACTGGCGCAAAAACACTTCGAGTTGTTAACGTCACAAGGTATCACGGAAGGCTGAGACGAGTTCCGGCTGCGTCAGTCGGAGATCACATAACCGTCGTCGTAAAACGTGGCCCTCCTGAGCTTAGAAAGCAAACTTTCGGAGCAGTGATCATCAGACAAAAGTACGCGGTAAGGAGAGTCAGCGGTCAGAGAATAATGTTCGAAGACAACGCCGCTGTCATAATTACTCCAGAGGGCGATCTGAAAGGTACGGATATCAAAGGACCTGTCGCAGCTGAAGCTGCAGAAAGATGGCCAAGAATTGCCAACCTTGCCACTATGATTGTTTGATGAAATGGAGTTAATCATAATTGAAATTCTCAACTAGTTCTTCAAAACCGGTAAAGGTAAGAAAAGCGCTTGCCAATAATCCAACTAGAGAAAGGACACTGAAGTTAGCACGGGCAATGCTCTCCGCAGATCTAAAATCAAAATACGCGACGAATTCTGTCCGCGTAAGACCGGGCGATAGTGTAAGACTAGTGAGGGGCGAGTACGCTGGTGTAGAAGGAAAAATTCAGAAGGTCTTTCCTGCGGAGGGTCGAGTTACCGTAGAGGGGGTTACACGAGAGAAAATCGCGGGTGGAACAACGCCTTTGAGAATTCACACTTCAAACGTTGTCGTCACCAGCCTTAACCTGGATGACAAATTTCGCAGGCAGAAATTAGAAGGTACTTCCTAATTTTTCAAGTTGACAGTGAATATTTGAATGGCAAAAAAGAGTGGTAGTCTAAAGGCAAAACGATCTGCTAGTCCCGCGTTCTGGCAAATTTCGAGAAAAGACAAAAGATTCGTGGTTAGGACTTCTCCTGGACCTCATCCCAAGGCTCTCAGCTATCCCCTGCTAGTTGTCCTAAGAGACGTTCTCGGACTCGCTAAAACGAGACGTGAGGCGCTTTCTGTCCTAAATGAGGGAAAGGTTAGCGTCGACGGCCGAGTTGTAAAGTCAGAGGCTTTTCCAATAGGATTGATGGACGTTGTTGATTTTCCCGAAGTAGGTCGGTCTTACAGAATGGTTCCCTACTATGGCAGGCTGGTTCCTGTTGAAATCGATTCGAAGGAAAAAGGCTTGAAGCTTTGTCATGTAAAGTCGAAAAAGACTGTGCGCGGTTCAAAGCTTAGCTATGGCTTGCATGACGGCCGGGTGATATTTCCTGAAGCTGAAGTAGATATTCGACCGGGCGACGCATGTATCATAAAGATTCCGACCCAGGAATTTCAAGCAAGTTTCAGACTGGGAAAGGAAACACTTGCGCTTGTGATTCGAGGCGAAAAGTCAGGTCAAGTTGCAACGGTCGAGGATGTGAAGCCCGGGACTTACTCAAGGGGATCTATTGCAACTATCAGATTCGCGGACGGAACTTCCTCTGAGCTTCCGACGAGCGTTCTGCTTCCCATAGGGAAACAAATCCCAGAGATTACTCTGACAAAGACTGCGGCATCGTAGAAAATTAGAGGTATTATTCTCCATTGAGCACCACTCAACAAACTGTTCAGGAAGTTAGAAGTGACGATTCCAATCCAAGGCGCGTCAGAATAGGTAAGGTCGTCATCAACATTGGCGTCGGTCGATCGGGCGAAGCGATAGAACGAGCAAGGCGTGTTATTGAGGAACTCGTGAAGCAGAAGGCAAGCTCAAGACCAGCAAAGAAATCCATTCGGGACTTTGGTGTCCACAAGGGTGAACCTATCGGGATGATGGTTACAATCCGCGGAAAAAGAGCTCCAGAAGTGTTGAAGCTTCTATTGCAAGGCAGAGAAAATAGGATTCCACTTTCAGCTTTCGACGATTTTGGTAATTGCTCCTTTGGAATAAAAGAACACATAGAAATTCCTGGAGTCAGGTACAGCCCCGACATCGGAATTTTTGGCATGAACGTTTCGGCTGTTTTGGAAAGAGCTGGGTACAGAGTTTCGAAGCGAAACCGGTCTCCAACTAAAATTGGAAGAAAACATCGTGTGGGGCGTGTAGAAGCTGAAGAATTTTTCAAAAAGAACTTTGGAGTGGAGATAGTCTAGTTGCCGAAAGAACGACACGGGAAGCCGAGAAAATTCGGCAAGGGCTCAAGGTACTGCAGGAGATGCGGACAATACGGCGCTCTGATACAGAAATACGATCTGATGTTGTGTCGCCAGTGTTTCCGAGAAGTCGCGCCTAAATTAGGATTCAAGAAATTCGAGTAAATGGATTGAGAGAAAAGGGGAAATTTTTTTGGCTGCAATCAATGTAATGGCAAATCTTTTCGCTACAATTTACAATAACGAGATCAGAAACAAGAAAGAATGCCTTGTAATTCCTGCTTCAAAGCTGGCTACTTCAGTGCTCCAGTCTATGTCCAAGAACAAATTCATCGGAGAGTTCGAGTTAATTGACGATGGGATAGCTGGCAAATTCAAGATTCAGCTTCTGGGAAGAATCAACCGCTGCGGGTCAATCTCCCCAAGATATAGCGTTGCCCGAACCGGTTATAATCGATGGGAGAGGCAATTTCTGCCGGCCGTCGGCGTTGGCATCCTTCTAGTATCCACGCCCAAGGGAGTAATGTCACACAACGAAGCCCAAGAAAAAGGATTGGGTGGGAGATTGATTGGTTATGTCTATTAGTTCAGAACAAAAACCTGTATCGAAGAAGTCACAAGATCTTGATACTAATGTAGAGTTGCCTGAGGGCGTTAGCGCTAAATTCAAGGACGGACAGGTAACTGTAACGGGCCCTCTGGGTAAAGTTTCTCAGGATTTTTCGAAGATTCCGGTTAACCTAGAAATCAACGGAAACACAGTCAAAATCGTTACTCATGGAGCGAGAAGAAAAAACAGGTCAATCATTAACACGGCTCGTTCTCTGGTAGCAAATGCGGTTCGCGGTGTTACAAAGGGGTACGAGTACAAACTGAAAGTAATCTACGCGCACTTTCCAGTGACGGTCAAGGTTCAGGGCAAAAAGGTCGTAGTCGAGAATTTCTATGGCGAGAGATCGCCCAGGGTCGCCGAAATAATCGGAGACACAAAGGCTGAGGTTCAAGGTGAGGATATTATCCTGAAGGGAGTTTCAATTCAGGATGTCGGGCAGACTGCCGCAAATTTAGAGCAGGCTACTACTGTGAAAAGAAAAGATCAGCGGGTGTTTTTGGATGGTGTCTATGTTTATGAGCGAATCAGAAAATAAATCCAAAGGTAACAGGCCCGCGAGCAGGCAAGATCTCGTAAGAATGCTCGAGCTTCGCAGCCAGATCAAATCGAGGACTCCTTACTTCCGCCGCTTTGAATCATGGCGTTATATGAGGTTGGACTATCCCTGGAGAAAACCGAAAGGAATCGACAATCACCAGAGAAAGTCCATCAAGGGATGGCCCCATCTAGTCAAGATTGGTTACAGGGTTCCAAAGGAGGTCCGATATCTGCACCCATCAGGGTATAGGGATATTTTGATCCACAACATGAAAGAACTCGAAGCTCTCTCGGCGGAGACAGATGCTGCAAGAATTGCTGGCAGTGTTGGAAGAAGAAAGCGAATAGAACTTGCAATGAGAGCCAGGGAGCTGGGAATTAGAGTATTGAACGGTCGCAACCTTCTCACCGTAACTAAAACAGAAGAAGAAGCAGAAAAGGAAGAACCTGCCGGCAAAAAGAAGAAGGACAGTTCTAAGAGTAAAGGGAAGAAAAAGTAGCGGAACAAGTGGATGTAATTGGCAGACTTAACAAGTAAGAGACGCTTAGCGGCAGAACTCTTAGGCGTTGGTAAATCTCGCGTTAGACTTGATCCCGACATTACGGAGCAATTGCAGGATTCGATCACAAGAGAGAGCATTCGTGGATGGGTATCCGCGGGCGTCATCTGGGTAGAGCCGAAAAAAGGGAATTCTCGCGGAAGATTCCGTGCTCGAAGACTGAAAAGAAAGAAGCGCGGCCTTGGACAAGGTTCTAAGAAAGGTGCACAGGGAGCGAGAGTCGGGAAAAAGAGCCTCTGGGTTGCAAGGGTTAGGATGCTTCGAAGGATATTGAAAACTAGGAGAGACCGCGGAGAAATCACAAATCAAGATTTCAAATCCATGTACCTTCAGGTAAAGGGAGCACAGATTAGAACGAGGAAACGACTTGATGAGGAGCTTGCCAAGGTTCAAAGGAGATAGATATAGAAAATATGCCTTCTAATCACTACGTTCACGTTTTCCGTCGCAGACGCGAAGGAAAGACCGATTACCGTAAACGAAAGGGGATAATTCTTGGAAAGACTCCTTTTGTCTCCGTACACATTTCAGGCAAGTACATCTATTCCCAGATACTGAAGCCAACGCCAATTGGCGACCTCACTGTCGCATCCGCCTCCTCACGCGATCTTGTGAAGAAATTCGGATGGAAGGGATCAACAAAGAATTTGCCCGGGGCCTATCTGACAGGTTACTATCTTGGTCATTTGGCGGGAGAGCACGATTTGAAACAGGCGATAGTTTACTCAGGAGTAGGAAGATTTGTTCATGGATCCAGGGTTGCTTCTCTGATCAGTGGTGCTAGAGACGCGGGGCTCGAAATCCAAGTTAACGAAGAAAGTCTTCCGAATGACAAGAGGATCTCTGGTAAACACATTGCAGATTATTCCCTAAAGCTCGAGAAAGAGGACAAAGAAAAAAGAGATCAAATTTTTTCCAAGGTTCTTTCCTCAGGATTCAACCCATCCGAATATCCGGCGCACTTTGAAACTGTCAAAGCGAAGATTGGGTCCGAAGATTCAAATTAATTGTAGAGTGTAAAAATGTCTCAAAATTCAGTAAGCAGCGGTAGCGCACCTCCAGTAGAGAGCCCATCCGTTCCTCGCCCCCCACCACAGAGAGAAGAAAGGAGACGAGAGAGAGAACAAGCTCCGTGGGTTCCGAAGACGAGGTTGGGTGAGCTTGTGGCGACGGGAAAGATAACTACACTCGAAGAGATCTTCGAGAGTGGGCAGCGGGTGAAGGAGGGAGAGATCGTGAAAAAACTTCTGCCCGATTTGAAATCTAACGTTGTTAGCGTTGGAATAGTTCAAAAACAGACTGATGCCGGAGAAATTACGAAATTCGCTGCGGTTGTCGCGGTAGGTAATGAAGCTGGCTGGTTCGGAGTGGGGAGAGGAAAGGCCGTTCAAATGAGAAGTGCGATCGATAAGGCTACCACAGACGCTTATCTCAATATAATTCCAGTAAAGTTGGGTTGCGGAAGCTGGGAATGCAGGGATGGCAGACCACATTCTGTTCCATTTAGAATTACTGGAAAGGGAGGCAGCGTTCGCGTGGAGATTATTCCTGCTCCGCGTGGCCTGGGTCTGGTTGCCGGAGAAACTGTAAGGAATCTTCTCGGCTTGGCTGGAGTAAAAGACGCTTGGACAAGAACTTATGGTTCAACTAATACAATGTCGTCAATTGCGAACGCCGTCTACGATGCGCTGAAAAAGATCCACGGAATCAGCGTTGTAAAGTAAGCCAAAGGGATGATGAGTTCAAAATGAGTTCTGTGATGAAAGCCGAGTCAGCCTCTGGCACAAAGGTCCAACAACCAAAGCAATCCAAGGGTAGTCTTCTGGTCGTAAACCTCCGAGGCTTGGTAAATACTCGAGCGCCAGTGCGAACTACTCTCGAACAATTGAAAGTCGGGCGAAGATTCAACGCAACTATCGTCCCCGACGATGATGTCCATCGAGGAATGCTCAATCTTGCAAAAGAACACGTAGCTTGGTGTGAACTTTCGGGAGATATTGCTGAAAAGCTGTTGATGGGACGTTCTGAAAAATCAACTGGTACAAGAGTCTCGGAATCCGACATTTCAAAAACGCACGGTTCTTTTCGCGAGATTGCTTCCGCATTAGAGCAGGGCAAGATCAAACTAAATTCAATTGAAGAGATCCGCCCATTTTTCCGTCTTAGTCCTCCGAGGGGAGGCTTCAAGAGGTCTATAAGGCGTCAATACAGAGACGGAGGAATTCTCGGACCGAATGAGATGCTGGCAAGTCTGGTAGAAAAGATGCTTTAGCATAACAGAATGAGAAGAAAAGAGTAAAGAAAAATGGCATCTAGATTAAGAAAAGTGCGAAGGTTAAGAGGATCCCGAACAATGGGTTGGGGTCAGGTCGCACAACACAGAAGGACCGGGGCAAAAGGTGGATCCGGTATGGCTGGACTGCATAAACACAAGTGGAGCTACACCGTGAAGTACGCTCCTGATCATTTTGGATCGAACAAGTGGCACCCGCCGAACCAGATTCATATTGATCGCTGGATTAACCTCTATCAGCTTGAAGCGCTCTCAGTGAATGGGAGCGAAATTGATCTCGTTTCGATGGGATATGATAAGCTGCTCGGGCAGGGTTCAGTTCATTCTGCTTTGAAGGTGAAAGCTCGACGAGCTTCAGAATCCGCGGTTGAGAAGATCAAGTCTGCGGGTGGAACTATCGAGGTTCTAGAATTACCTGTGAAGAAAGAAGAGAAGAAACCGCCTCCAAAGGAAGCAGGCAAGCAAAAGAAAGCGACTCCGGCACCTCAAAAGAGCGTTCAGAAATAATATAACATCCATTTTCCAGAGTAAGGACACGCCGGCGAGCTTCAAAGAACTTAATGGAAAGTTGTAGGTAGAAGAATAAACATGGGAGCAGTCAAAGACTTCGTCAAGGCAGCTGCGACTGTACTTCCTGAAATTCGAAAACCGGTTAGAAAACCTTCTCTGAATGAGAAGTTGATGTGGACTGGTATAGCGCTTATCGTCTACATGGTTATGGCGGTCACGCCTCTTACGGGAGTTCCAATTGGTGCTTCTAATCCGAACTCTTACTCTAGCATAATTTTCGCTTCCCAGCAGGGCACGTTAATGACTCTTGGAATTGGTCCAATAGTCACAGCCGGACTCATTCTCCAGCTCCTTGCCGGCTCTGAAATAATCAAGGTTGATTTCCAGAACCCTGACGATAGATCGATTTTCACTTCCGCTACCAAACTTTTGACGATGATCGTAATCGTCGTTGAAGCCTCCGCGTATTTGATTGGAGGTTTGTTTGGTTCCATCGCGCCGGCGGCGGCGATTGCAATCTTCTTCGAACTATTCGCTGCTTCAGTTATAGTCATGCTTCTGGACGAACTAATCCAGAAGGGTTGGGGAATCGGAAGTGGAGTGAGTTTGTTCATCCTGGCGGGAGTCGCTCAGCGAGCAATGTGGGATATTTTCAGCCCGATCACCGTTTCCGTGGGCCAGGGTCTTTACCAGTATTACGGAGTTGTTCCTGCGACGATATCGGCTATATTCAATGGCAACGTAGGATCAATGTTCTTCCGGGAGAATGCCCCTCAGTTTCCATCGATTTTCGGTCTGATTCTGACTATAACTGTGATCTTGATAATTGTTTACGTCGAAGGAATGAGAATTGAGATTCCAATCACTTCCACAAAGTATAGAGGATTTGCAGGAGTGTATCCGATAAAGCTGCTTTATGTCTCCAACATTCCGGTGATTCTATTTTCGGCACTTACTTCGAACATTCAATTCTTTGCCTCGTATCTCTGGAAATCATATAATCCAACAAACACCAATCCGTACTTTAACTGGTTTGCACAGTTTAATCAAACCCAGATAGCGCAAAATCCGGGCGCATCGCCCCTAACATATCAGCCTCTGCCAGGCAATTTGATCTACTACATGACTTCTCCAAATTCTATTTTCGTCGCCCATCCAGATTATCTAAGGGCGCTAACTTATGTTGCATTCGCCGTGGTATTCTCGGTAATGTTCGCGCGGATCTGGGTTGAAATCGGTGGTCTATCGCCAAAAGCAGCTGCAAAGAACTTGATAGGAGCAGACGTCATGGTGCCAGGTTTTAGGCGCAGCGGCACTTCTGTCGAAGCTATTCTCTCCAAATACATCCCGATAATTACAATTGTAGGCGGGATCTTTATTGGGCTGCTTGCCTCCCTCTCCAATATTTTGGGAGTTTATGGTACGGGAGTTGGTTTACTTCTGATGGTCGATATCATAATTCAATACTACCAGATGTTGGTCAAAGAGCAGCTCGAATCAATGATGCCTCGGCTGGGTGCATTGCTTGGACGGAGCTAACACTTCTGTCGAAGCGGGCAGCGAATCCAGAATCTTAGAAACAACAAAGTTCGTCGCAGGTTCTGGAAAGATTTCCTCCGACCCCGACAAGGATCGCCGGAGAGTAATAATTGTCGGCATCCCGGGCGTCGGAAAATCAACTGTCGTAAAAAGAGCGGTTGAACTCCTAAAAGAACGCAATTTGGAGCCTGCGCTCGTAAATTACGGGTCGACCATGATGCAGGAGGCAACCCACAGGCATGGTCTAAAATCGAGGGACGAAATGAGGAAACTGCCAGTAGACCTGCAACGGTCGCTGCAGATTTATGCTGCCGAACGTATTTCCCTGATGGAAAATAAAGCCGTTATCGTCGATACTCACCTATTCATAGTAACGAAAGAAGGTTTTTGGCCCGGTATGCCGCTGGATGTTCTCCGGGCATTGAAACCAACGCATCTGGTTCTCGTAGCGGCATCCCTCGAGGAGATCAAGTCTCGAAGAGAAAGCGATACAACGCGGGCTAGGGACATAGCTACTCTGGAATCTCTCAGTACCGAGATGGAGGCGGCAAAATCCCTGTTCTTTGCATCCAGCCTAATATGTGGCTGCCCAGCCTTGATCGTAGCGAATCCAACGGGTCAGGCCGATGACGCAGCCAAAAAGATAATCAGTTCGGTGTTCTCATATTAGAATAGTGAAAAAAGTAGATTGATTGTGTTTGCTATTTTAGGCGCACTATTGCCCCATTTCGCCAACTCGGCGCTTCAAGTTGCAGTGGCTCCCATTACCATTTCTCTAGAGCAGACGTTACTGGTGGTTTTGGAAGCTCTTGGGGTAAACTGCCTTTATGCAGTCGGGCGTCGTAAGTTTACAGACATCGACAAAATGAGGAGGTACACTGCTGAGATGAAAGCTTTCCGATCGGAAATGTCTACAGCGCAGAAAGCAGGCGACAAAGTGAAACTCGATAAATTGAAGAAAAAACAAACCCAGATGCAAAAAATGCAAGCAGAAATGAGCATGGACCAGATGAAACCGACACTCCTATTCATGGTCCCCCTGCTTGGGGTTTACTACTTGGTTAGCAGCTTCATCAAGAATGCCACTCTTGCGATCGCACCGATTCCTCTTCAACTTTTCAATTACGGTCCGCCGATTGAGGTGCCATTCTTCTGGTGGTATATGATCTGCTCATTTACCTTCAGCGGAATGATCACCAGACTCTTCGGACTTTCGATGGACTAGTGGGCGCGAAAGATCCGCCCTAATCTCGCGGATCTATTGCACTTGAACGATTGTTTTTAATGTGGAATTAAGCAGAGCAATCACCAACGTAAAGCTCCCTGTCTGTAATTATCGCAGGAAATTGTGGACTACAATCGCATGGTTCGGAAAAAATCGACAAGACGAAGCATTTCAGTCATCATTTCGGGGTTGTCCTCTGTAGGAAAGACCACCGCGGCCGACGAGATTGCAAGAAAGTTTCATTTGAAGCACGTTGCAGGTGGTGATATGCTGAAACAGATCGCAATTGAGAAGGGTTACAGCCCTTCTGGTTCAGATTGGTGGGACACTCCCGAGGGGATGAAGTTTCTTTCAGAGAGGAAAAATGATCCAGGATTTGATAAAGAGGTAGATCGTAAGCTCGCCGAATTTATTCGGAATGGTAACGTAGTTGTCACGAGCTATCCGATGCCCTGGCTTGCGATTGATGACGGTTTGAAATTATGGTTTCACGCGACTCAGAGGAAGAGAGCGGGAAGACTTGCTGGTCGCGATTCTATCAGCAAAGCTAGAGCTCTTGAAATAATCAAGAAAAGAGATTTACAAAATAAACGAATTTACAAGAAACTCTACGGGATTGATTTTGGAAAAGACCTGACCCCGTTTAACTTTGTTCTTGATACAAACAAATTATCCGCACCTGAAGTCGCCGAGGCAGCTTGCAGAATTGTGGATGAGTACGTCATAGCTTTGCAAGGAAAAGAGGAAAAGCCAATCCAAAAGTGATTTTTGAATGGCTGTTACTCAAACTGGCAGAGAATTAGAGCGATTTACGAAACAAGCGGCTGAAGTAAGTGAAAAAGAGCTCGTATTAATTTCACCTGGGGAAACGACAGATCAGGGACACGGACGCACTCCCGCGGAGAGACCGATCAAAGAATATCTGAACTTTGGATTCATAGTTCTCGACAAGACGCAGGGTCCAACTAGTCACGAAGTTGTTGCTTGGGTCCGAAAAATGCTCTCTCAAGAAAGAGCTGGGCATTCCGGTACGCTAGATCCTATGGTCTCAGGATTACTCCCCATTGGTCTGGGCGATGCAACAAAAGGACTTTCGGTTCTGCTGCTTGGTCCAAAGGAGTACATCTGCGTTGCGCGAATTCACGATTCAATTCCAAAGGACATACTTTACGCCGTAATTGACCAATTTAAGGGGCCCATTTTCCAAAAGCCGCCTCAAAGATCCTCGGTCAAAAGGGTGACTAGAACGAGGACTATCTACGAACTGGAGATCGTCGAGCAAGTTGGTAATCTCCTCTTGTTGCGGGTTCTTTGCGAAGCTGGAACTTACATCAGAAAGCTCGTGTATGATATCGGTGAGTTGATCGGAGTCGGCGCGACCATGGTAGAACTCCGAAGAACTAGAGTCTGTCAACTGGATGAAGGCGATCTTGTGAGACTTCATGACCTTTACGAAGCAAACGAAGTGTACAAGGAATCTGGCGACGAGAAAAAGCTGAGACAGCTTGTAAGACCGATAGAATTTGCCGTTTCGTTTCTAAAACAAATCGAAATCCGCGATTCGGCAGTTGAGTCAATTTGTCAGGGAGCTCAGCTCGCTATTCCGGGGATCGTGGCGATCTCGAAGAAGATCAAAAAAGGTGAGATTGTGAGGATTATGACTTTGAAGGGAGAGCTGGTTGCGATAGCGGAATCCGAACTTCAAGAGGAAGAATTCCTTTCAAAAGATCACGGGCTCGCAACAATAACAAAGCGAGTAATTATGAAAATTGGTACATACCCGAAAATGTGGAAATCCAAGAAGGAATTAGTAGTTGAAAGTGAGGGGATATCGGAAGCACAACTCAGGGAATCTATTCTAGATAGCTTGGAGAAAGAAGAACAGGATGAAGGAGGGCGGTAAAAAAAGATAGAAATACACTGCAATTGAAAATGAAAGGGCTGAGAAAAAGTTCAGAAAGTACGCAACTAGTGAGCCGGGGTCGCCTAGAGTTCGTTTCATTTTTCCAGATAGACTTTGGAAAAAGGAAGCGGCGGGAAACCTGGTAGGGCGCAGCGTCTTGTCGTGGTTAACCTTGAACGTGACGTGACCTTCGAAAGATTTGCGTACGCCTGGAAACCAAAGGCTTGTAACCAATCATGTTATCTCGAATGACATGACTTGAGCTAAACGGAAAGCCTGTGACCGCATTGGTCTCGTGGGTTCGAATCCCACCCCCGGCGCTCTAAATCTTCCTCTTAGGATTTTCTTCGTTAATCGAGTTTGCAACAAATCACGGAGTCGAGTCTATTTTGCAGACAAACCCATAATGATAGGGTCCAGGATTTAGGGCATTAACAACTCTAAAGCCGCTCGCTCTTAATACCCTTCGGGACTCATTCTCTGAAAGTCTAATCTCCGGAGGAGGACCCATATCGTCTGTATTCATTTTGTGCCAGTCAATGTCTACAATTCTGCCGCTTGGCTTCAGAACTCGTTTCACTTCGCTAAAAAATTTAGGTTTGTCGCTCAAGTCATGAAGGATGTTTGCGAAGAAACCGACATCAATTATTTTTTCAGGCAGCTTTACGTCCGTTACATCCGCTTGAACTATTTCTACTTCTGACATGTTGGATTTGTCTTGAGCTTTTTCGAGATTTGATTTCAAATGTCTCAACATTAACAGATCTTCGTCAACGGCGTAAAGCTTTCCGGTATTTCCAATTCTTCGAGAAAGTGGAATTGAAAAAAACCCCGGACCGCAGCCTAGATCGGCAACGACACTTCCTACGAGGTAGGGAATTTGTTCAATAATGTCATCGGGATTCTGCCAGATTTTTCGATCTTCGGCCATCAATAACTTTGCAAAATCATCTCTGTCCATTTACAGTTGCTCGAAATAAGTGACAAAGATCGGCAATATAGTGATATACTCTGAATTAAGGAATGTTTTTCTTGTTCGATGACAGTTCTCGGAAAGAGCGAAATAATCAAGCTCGTTGAATCGCAAAAGACGATTTATCCCTTCGATTACGATCTATTTGACGGCGACGGTTATGTCCTCACCGTTAGGGAAGAAGTTACTCTTCACTATCTTGAGCATAGAAATGTCATTTCCCATGAAATTATTTTTACTCCTCCGGATCTAGTTGGTCACCTAACAGCAAAGAGTAAATTCGGAAGGCTGGGATTATCTTTTTTGAACTCAGTAAAAGTTCACAGCGGATTTGTCGGCAGACTGGCTCTTGAACTTGTAAATCTGAACAATGAGAGAGCTCCAATTACTATTCGTCGAGGAGATCCTCTTATTCACATTGAGTTCGATACGCGTGAAGGTCTTCCAAGTCCGTATGCGGGACAGTACATGTTTCAGTATCTAAACGATGACGAGTGCGCGATGTATTCCAAACTTTTGTCGGAAAAATATCATAATCTATTCGACAAAGATGACATTGAAAAGAAAATAAAAGCTCGAGTAAGATTTGAATAAGTTTTTAAATTTTTTTTGAGACAGGCTTTTAAAATCATACTTTAACCCCTACGGGGATTGACGTTCAGAACTAGCAAGAAACACAAAAGTCAAGAGTCAACCAAAGCATCCAGAAACGCCCTAAAATTAGCTTCCAGGTTTCAACGGTTTCTGAATACAGGAGTGTCGTCAAAAAAGGATCTGAAGGACGTCGATGAACGACTATCATTACAGGTAAAACAACAGGGCGACAAAATACTGACGTTGCTTGATCAGTTGAAAGATGTCGCAACAAAAGGAGCCGGTCAAGGGCAATTGGAACAGGCGTTCGAATCCTGGGTAAAGTGGATATCTAGCTTGGATTCAAAGGATAACTTGGGTTATTCGAGTTTGAAGTCAACGGATGGCGTCAAGGATGACACTTTAGGAATATTGTTGGAAGGAGTCGTGGATGCGGAGACCCACTTATTTCAGATGCTGTTCGCTTACAAGTCGAGCCTTTCTTATGCAATAAAGAATCCCGACGCGTTGGACGCAAAGAGCTCTCACGAGTTCTTCGAAAGCGGATGCGAAATAATTGAGACCTATCAATCTAGACAGCGAATGCTCGGGAAGATCGTGAACTCTAAGCGCTAGACTCCTAGTTTGGTAGAATTACCAAAATCATCTTTTCCAACGATCAATTTTTATTGAAAATCTGCGAGTTTCTTCGCCGTAATGATATTCCGGTTTTCCGACAATCTTACCGAAAAGCAAGTTCAGGATTTGACTTCGCGCCTGGAGAATCGAAAAATAACACACTTCGAGTACGAACGACAGGGGGACGATAATTATTTCGTTCTCGGGTTCGATGACGAAACAAAATTAACTATTTTTTACGAATCCGGTAAAGGCAGTTTAGTTCTGGGCGAAGGTTTCCCCTAAGCCGTAGCTAGTTTGATTCGCTCGGAACCGAAAAGGTCGTACTCATTTACCATTCCTACTGCCTCTCCCCCGCGTGTTATCAACAGGCGCCTGAAGTTGTGTTTTTTCATTAACTCTATAGCATTCTTGACAGGAGTTCCTTCGTCGACCGAGACCAGGGGCGAAGACATTATTTTTCTTAACAAGACGTGCCCTGCAGGCAGATCATCGGCGACAATTTTGTATAGCATGTCTCTTTCAGTAACGATACCTACAGGTTTGCCACCCTGGGCCACAAACACGCTGCCGGTCTTCCTGTCCCGCATTAACCTTGCAGCATCCCAAGCGCTGGAATTGATATCTATCATCAATAATTCATCTGTCATGAATTTACCCACGGGATCGTCCAAGGGACTCTTTGCATCCGTCCAGTCAATCCAGAAAGAGACGTTTGCATTGCAAACTGTACAACTATCCGGCGGCAGATCCTGCGAGTAGACTTCGCCGCAGCGATAGCACTTCCACTTTGGCAACAAAAGAGAGTAAGTTGCCGACCCGAAGATAACGTTTACTATGGTTTTTGAGTCAAAATAAGCTAAATCCCGCCCAGGCCATCTAAACCCTGCGGCGTTTCCGGCTTTATGTTGGCGTATTCTACTATCATTTCGTTATTCAGAAGACGCCTCTGGACTTCTGACAAAAGATCCTCCACCTCGTCGTCACCGGAAACTTTCTTGTTTTCAATAATACTCCGCTTATCATCATCGGTAATGTTGACATTCACATTGTGGCCGCCATAATTTCCTCCGAAGGCTACACCCTCAAATGGTATCTTCACTGAAGTCCCACTCATCTCGAGAGTAAAGTATCCCTTCATTCGATAGGACGAACCCAAACCTTCCAGAGCTGTAATGTAGACTTGTGTTAATTCATCCACTAGCATTTCAACAATCCTCCTGTTTTCATATTTGAAATTGTACGGAGTTCAGTTTTATGAGTTCTTGCACGTAATCAAAGAGACATTTCGATCAAAATTTGCAATCGTTCATTCCAGACCCCGGCGGAAATTAGTGGTTAGAATGAGTGGGTCTTACCCAAAACCTTAATGCAACATCCTGAAAAAAATCGATCTGCGCGGAAGCAGGGCGAAAACGGAAAGTTCGATTTAACCGTTGGAAAAAAAAGTCGCATTAATTCGAGGAGACGGTACAGGTCCGGAGCTCGTGGAAGCGATGCTGATGGTCCTAAACTCCGCAGGAACGAAAGCGGAGTTTGTCCAGTGCGATGCCGGGCTGGAATGGTGGGAAAAGCATGATGGCCCCTCTCTCATTCCTGAGGAAACCTGGAAGATTCTTGAAACATCGAGGGCTTGCTTCAAAGGCCCGACCACTACCCCGTGGACGCCTGGCTCGCCCAGAAGCGTAGCTGTAAGCATTCGACAAAAATTCAACCTCTATGCAAACGTTCGTCCTATAAAATCGTACAAAGGACATGTCTCAGTTCTGGGTGAGGTAGACTTTGTCTGCGTCAGGGAAGCCACTGAAGGAATGTACAGTGGTTTAGAGCACCGCCTAAGTAATGACGTTGCAATTGGAATCAGGAAGATAACCCGCGAGTCTAGCAGACGGGTAACTGAATACGCGTTCCAGGAAGCTGAGCGCCGTGGGTGGACGAAAATCTACGCGATTAACAAGGCAAACATCCTAAAAGAGACAGATGGCCTCTTTCTTGAGGCGGTCCGAGGCGTTGCTTCAAAATATCCAAAGATAAAATTAGAAGAAGAGTTCATTGATAATTTTTCCCAGCAGCTCATAAAGAACCCCAAGATATTCAACCAGTGCGTGATTCTCAGCACTAACTTGTTCATGGACATTCTCTCTGAAGAGGCTTCCGGCCTGGTCGGAAGCATAGGCACCGTATATTCTGCGAACTTTGGCGATACCTACGCAATGTTTGAACCCGCTCACGGGAGCTCGCCAAAATACAAGGGTCTGGACAAGGTAGATCCCGTTGCTACGATTCTTTCTGGAGCATGGCTTTTGAATTACATTGGAGAAAAGGAGAAATCTGCCGCCATTTTCCAGGCAACTTCGTTTGTCATCGAAGAAAACAAGACCGTGACTTATGATCTCGGCGGCACGGCAAAGACATCTGAAATGGCGCAAGCGATAGCTGAAAGAGTAAGAAAGATTCTCAAGTAATGGAAGAATAACTTACTATTGGTACTCCTTCGATTTCCACTCCGTTCTTTGTCACATTCTGAAATCTGATGGAAGGGCAGCGGGGAACGAGAAATTCAAGCGATCTTTTCCCCCACTCTAGTTTCGTCGCGCGGCTAGGATTAATTGCCTTGCTATACCTGTTCTTGGAAAACTCGCCTTCTTCTGTTCCGAAGTCCATTCCGCCGATCACGATTCGCGAAGGATTGAAGAATGAAGTCACATAGCAAGCTCTATCGCCGTCTGTGAATCCTCCAAAGTTCACAACAGGTAACCTGCTACTAACTTGGGTTGTTCCAAATCGGTTTTCTGGTATCAGTGGAACAATTTTTCTTAACAGATCTTGATTATCTCCGTGAGAATGAATAAACAAAAACCCGTTTTCCGAACATTGCTTTAGTGTCTTGACAGAACAACTGTCAAGATCCGAGACAATGATATCAGGGAAAAAATTTTCTTGAACGAGTGCCTCTGCAGCTCCATCGGCCGCGATTATAATCGGGCCGGATTCTGAAATGAATTTTGAAAGTCCTTCTATGTCGGCTTGAAGAGATGGCCCTGCACCGAAAATGATCGTGACTTTGTCGGTCAAAATATCGGAGACTTTTGGAAAAAGTCCCAAATCGCTTTTGGCTAAGAATGAGTAAAGAAGATCGCGAGAAGCTAAATCTGTTTTCTCGTCCAGAGCCAGGGACCTGACTATGGGAGAATAGAATGTTTTCCTCCACAATTCTCCCAGCGGGGCAATAGTGGTGTTTTCCAAAGTCATCCTCCTAATTGATTTAACTCGGAGAGAAAAACAACTCTGTTCAGACTTTTGAAATTAACCGAAGAAATTATCTCGAAAATTGGAACGCTCGAAGTAGGTGACAAATATCCTACTCGAATCATGGGAGTCATCAATCTTACTCAGGACTCGTTTTACTCGGGTTCCGTTCGGCTACGCACGGATGAAGTCAAAGCTGAAGCCTTACGATTGCAGGAAGAGGGTGCAAACATCCTGGACCTCGGTGCGCGATCGACCGCGCCTTACAAAAAATTAGAGATCCCTGTCTCCGTGGAAGAAAAGATTCTCGGTGAAACAATTAGGGCACTTGACAGAATCATCAGAATTCCAATCTCAGCCGACACGACTAGGCTTGAGCCTACGAAAGCCGCAATAAGCGCGGGTGCGGTTGTGTTAAACAATGTTCACGGATTGATGGGGCCCGATTCTGAAGAAATTTCAAACCTCGTAGCTTCAAAGGAGATAAGCTTGATCGCGACCGCACACGAGGAAAACTACCCGACAGTTCATTCGACGCCTATTGAAAGAGTGGTTTCAGCTCTAACAAAGAGCATGGAGATTTGTCGAAAGTCTGGAATCGGGGACGAAAAAATCATTATTGATCCGGGAATCGGATTTTTCAAGGACGAACATTACTCGAACCTAGAATGGAACTGCAACGTGATTGCAAATCTCGAGATCCTCCGTTCGTTTGGTCTCCCGGTGTGTGTTGGTCTCTCCCGTAAGAAGTTTCTCGGTCAGCTCCTAGGAGACAAGCCCCCCGAGGATAGGTTGCTTGCCTCGATCAGCGCAAGCGCTATTTCGGTCTTTAACGGAGCCCATATCATAAGAACTCACGACGTAAGAGAGACTAAAGAAACAGCCGTTGTCGCAAAAGCGGTCCGAGAAAAAAGATTTATTCGGTAAAACCCTAAGCAGATCAAATCGAATCCTTCAATATGCCCAAAAGCGATTCTCCAAACGAAGATGAAGTGAAAAAGGCCGCAGAAATGCGGGAATGGCTCGAAGAGAAAATTGCCGAGGTTGAAAACGAACTAGTCCGATTGAAGGACATGCAAACGATTGTCGATTCGGTATTGAGAAGGAACAGCTTTGTCCCCGCCACTGAACTGAGAGCTTACAATGCTCCATCAACGAAAAATCAGTCACCAGAGCAGAGCGGAGCTGATGTAAAATCCGAGATGCAAACTCCCGTACCGAAAAGCTCCACCGAGGAATCTAAGGAACTAAGACGGCCAAAAGATGGGAAGCTTATTGCGACTGCTTTTATCTCGCCTGAGAAAATCGTCGTGGTTCCGAGCGCAGACGTCCGCGTATCGCAGACGATACCACCATTTCAGAATTTCTTCATCAACCGGATAGTGAAGGGCTACGAATCAAAAGATGTCGAATTAGTCAGCTCCGGTAAGCTCGAATCGCACCAGGCCCTAAAGTTTGGAGTCGAAGAGTCAGACGGCAATATCGTGAAAGTCACGATTGAAAACTATAGGGAAAAAGCCAGACTTAACGAAATTCTGAATACTATCAATTGGGCGTTTACAAAGATGCTTGAAAAGAAATAATAGTCTAAAATTTCGCCGGCGATCATAAAGACTTATAGGGTTCTTTCGAAGGTCTAACTTTGGCAAGGGAGAAATAAAGAGTCCTTTGCCAGCCGATTTTTATTCGAAGCTCGTTAACGCTAGAGGAGTTTACACTTTCCGGGATTTTGTGTTGCTTCCCGGAAGAAGCGATGTTGAACCATCCAATGTAGATCTTTCTGTCAACCTTACGTCCAAGATAAAACTGAATCTTCCGCTTGTTTCTTCGCCGATGGATACTGTCACTGAGGCAGACATGGCGATTGCACTCGCTCGCCAGGGTGGCATCGGAATTATTCATCGCAACATGCCGATTGAAGAGCAGGTTGAAAACGCGAAGAAGGTAAAGAGAGCCGAATCTTTCATCATTAGAGACGTAGTCACAATAAGATCGTATCAGAGCATTTCCGAAGCGCTTGAACTCATGCAGAAAAATAGCATCTCTGGTCTACCGGTCGTAGAGTCTGGCGATAATCTGGTTGGGATTCTTACTCGCAGGGACGTCAATTTCGCAGACAAAGGAGACGACGTAAAATCTGTAATGACAAGCGAAGTAATCTTCGCGGGACCAGATGTCTCAATTGATGAAGCAAAGAAAATAATGCATCATCATCGAGTGGAAAAACTCCCAGTAGTCGACTCAAACAGAAAACTTCTGGGTCTCATCACGATTAAAGACGTGTACTCTAGGGAGCGGAATTCACTTGCGTCCAGAGATTCCGAGGGCAGGTTGCTTGTCGGTGCTGCAGTGTCCCCCCACGATCTTGAACGTGCCAAAGCTCTCGAGAAATACGTGGATGTTCTCGTATCGGACGTGGCTCATTTCCATAACGTCAACATTATGGATGCAGCGAAAAAACTGACCACCCAGGTCTCAACAGAGTTTATCGTTGGCAATATCGGCACGGAGGAAGCTACTCGAGACATAGTTCACTTGCTTGGAGATAGGATCGCGGCAATTCGTGCTGGAGTTGGTTCAGGTTCTATATGCGTTACCTCGGAAGTTACAAAGGCTGGTGCGCCGACTTTGTTTGCCGTTGCGCAAATCGGCGAAACATTAGATGAATTGGGTATGGACATCCCGATAATTGCAGACGGCGGAATTAGAGCAGCCGGCGATGCAGCTCTTGCATTGGCTTCTGGCGCGTCCGCTGTCATGATGGGTAACGTGTTCGCAGGTTGTACCGAATCGCCGGGAGGCCTGATTAAAATCGGGGGCAAGTACTACAAGCCGTACAGAGGCATGGGGAGCATTTCTTCTAGGCAGAAGAGGTTTGCCCTAGATCGATATAGCCAGCCATCGAAGGGGATCGCGGAAGGTGTTGAGGGTGTGGTGTCATACAGGGGAGATGTTCAGACGGTTGTCGAAGAATTCAGTGCAGGTCTGCGTGCTTCATTTGGGTATGCAGGTGCGACATCAATTTCCGATCTCTGGACCAAGGCAAAATTCGGGGCGGTAAGCGCAGCCGGCGTTGATGAACTGAGACCGCACAACATAATCTTGCCAGGCGAGGAAAAGATTTAGGCTGTCCCCTTTGCGCCCCAGCGATTCCCTGGAAAAAATTCTCGTTTTGGATTTTGGCGCCCAGTACGCGCATCTGATCTGCAGGCGAATCCGTGAGCTGGGTGTTTACGCTGAACTCGTTCCCTACGACATAAGCCCTGAAGAAATAGATCTAAAGAAAGCAAAAGGTTTGGTCCTTTCGGGTGGGCCAAGAAGTGTGTATTCGAGAGGCGCCCCTCTACCGCAAGAATCAATCTATAAGATGGGATTGCCGATCCTGGGAATCTGTTATGGTCTCCAGGCGGTAGTCCACCAGAATGGCGGGCGGGTTACACGAGCTCCCAAGAAGGAGTTTGGCAAGGCATTTGTAAGAGTTGACCGGAGCTCGCCTCTTTTTGCTGGACTCAACGAAGAGTCCACAATTTGCTGGATGAGCCACGGGGATGCTGCGGAAATCTTACCCTCAGGTTATACTTCAGTTGGTTCCAGTGACAACTCTCCTTATGCGGCAATAGCGTCTGGAAAGCAATTTGCAGTTCAATTCCACCCTGAAGTCACTCAGACCGAGAGGGGAATGCAGATTCTTTCAAATTTCGTGTTCGGGGTGTGTGGTTGCGAAAAGAACTGGTCGCCGAAGGTTATGGTTGATGACGCCCTGGATGAACTGACCAAGGAAATCGGAAATTCGGACAAAGTAATCTGCGCGCTTAGCGGGGGCATCGATTCAGCAACAACTGCTGAACTTTTGAGACGCGTTATTGGGAAAAGACTGTATTGTGTCTTCGTTGATCACGGGCTTCTCAGGAAAGGAGAACGCGAGAAAATTAGGGCGATATTCGGAAAAGAGATGGGGTCTAATCTTATAATCTTGGACGATTCTAGGAGATTTCTTGCCAAGCTGAAGGGTGTCTCTGATCCGGAGAAAAAAAGACAGATCGTCGGACGAGAGTTCATTCGTTCCTTTGCCAAAGTAAGCAAGAGAATTGGAGGAATCAAATGGCTCGCTCAGGGTACGCTATACACCGACGTCGTCGAAAGCGCCGGTGGCGGGTCGGAACACCAAGCAAAAATCAAATCACACCACAATGTCGGCGGCCTCCCGAAAAGGCTTGGCTTTCGATTGATCGAACCTTTGAAAGATTTGTACAAGGACGAAGTACGAGCAGTTGCCTCTGAGCTCGGACTGCCTGACGAACTCGTAAAGACCCACCCCTTTCCTGGTCCTGGACTATCGGTCCGAATTATGGGAAAAGTCACCAAAGATAAACTTGCAATAAGCAGAGATGCCAGCTCCATAGTTGAAGAAGAGCTTACTAGATCAGGTCTTTACGACAAGGTTTGGCAAGCTTATGCCGCGGTGGGTGACGATATGGCTACCGGGGTTCTGGGAGATGAAAGGAAAGTTGGCCATGTTGTCATCGTGCGAATAGTCGAATCCAAGGAAGCGATGACGGCCGATTGGAGCCGAGTTCCTTACTCCATTCTTGAAACTATTAGTTCACGGATTACAAATGAAGTTCCTAACGTAACTTGGGTGACCTATGCAATAAGCAGCAAGCCACCTTCGACAATAGAGCCCCAGTGATTACTCGACAAAATTCGTTGATAGAAAATCAAGCAGGTCTGAGGAGTTAGGCGGAACCGCGTCCTCTTTAGATACATAAAGGCCGGCGGCACCGTTTGCAAGGGCTAGGCGTTCTTCGTCTTCCAGACCGGCTTTGTATCCAATCAAATCGGCTGCGTCCCAAACGTCTCCTGCTCCAGTAATTGTTTTCTGCTCGAGCTCGTGACAATCGACCACCGAAACCTCGCCTTGCAGGCAAGACATGCTGAAGCGTTGGGTGTGAATGTCGACCCTCTCTCCGACGAGGTCTGATAGAACTTTAATCGTCTTTTGAAGCTCTTTTTTTGTAAAGTTCAGAGGCATCCTGTGTCCGGCTAGAACTCGAGAAGCAATTCGAGCTTCGTTTTCATTCACACTAAAGTACTTTATCAAACCTCTATCGAGAACCCGCTTTTTCAGATCTGGCAGATCTTCCTGCTTTTCAGAGACATCTGCTGGATCGAAAAAAGTCTCGATGCCTCTCTCCTTTGCATATTGAAAGACGCTTTCAGTAAGATCTGTCGCATTCTTTATCGCGCTCCAGTTTACTAAGCAGACGATACTTGATTTTGAGATGTCGCACCAGTGTTTTTCTTCCAGTTTTGTTTGGTCAAAACTTTTGAGGCTTCCAGCATCGCTGGCCATCACGTTCACGACTCGACCATTCTTTTTGAATTCTATTGCGATTGTGTAACCCGGGTCTCCTTCGATAATGTCGACACTGACGTTCGGCAGTTTCCGGAATGTAGACATGAGCATCTCTGCCGAAAGGGAGTTGGCAATTGTGATCAGGTTAGTATTCACGCCCAGCGATCCAAGCGAATAAGCAAGGTTAACGGCATTTCCACCCTTGACTTCTGCCTGTTTGATTCCTCGAATGCTTCCTCCGCCCCCTTCCTCGCCTTTTTGATCGATGGCTCGCGCGAGTTCTGCAAAGTCATCGACCTTTACAAATCGGTCGATGAAATAATCAGGAAGAACAGTTACTAGTCCGGAAAGCGGCATTTGAGAAAGAGCTTTCTGCATCCTTTGTAATCGGAATTCTCTTCCCTCGGATTGGAGTCGATTTCGCTGCAAGAAAAACTCTCTCTCGTCTTATCAATTTTCAGATCTGAGTTATAAATCGTAAAAGATTCCTAGCAAATCATTTTTTAGCACAATAATGACTTTGTTGCCTGAAAATTCGGAGAGAAGAGGATGTCGTCATCGGGTTATTTGAAACGCGAAGAACTGATTGGCAAATCTGTAATCTCGAAGAATGCTCAGATCATAGGGACGGTTCTCGACCTAGCCGTTTCAACCGATGGCCGCCTAGCAATCCAGGTCCAGAAGAAGACTGATTCCAACAGCGATTCTACGGATCTTTTCATTGGCGCCGATCAGATTCAGGCTGTTGGTGATGTCATACTATTGAAATCTGTTTTGGATTCTGGTGGAGCTACTTCCTCTTTTTCTAGTTCAACAGCATCGCAGACTCAATCAACAAATTCAATGCCGATTCCTGCTCCATCTCCGCCCCCGCCACCCGGGATGACGCCGCAAAGTAAGACCTGTCAAAAGTGCGGATACGTCAATTCTCCGAATGCAAAGTTTTGCATAAAGTGTGGAGCTTCCCTGATGTCGTAGAGTACCCCCACGTTTCGATCGTAACCTTGACGTGATCGACTATCGAATCCTTCGTGTTTTGATGCAAATCCGATGATTTCCTCTTCTAGAACTTCAATATCCGACTGACATTCTACTTTTCAATGCTGTTCACGAAAAGCTCAAGCATGTTACCTGAGACGTAACCTCCCGGATCAATTTCGACTTTTTCATATCCCAATTGTTGCAGCTTAGCTGAAATTTCCTGAGCTTTTTCCAATGCCGAAGGAATTGAAGCAGTGTCAACTTCAACGACCGCTCGATTATTGATAGTTCTAACTCTAACTATTTGCGCTTGGGTAAGCGACTTTACTATTTTCTCGGCCAGCTCTATTCTTTCGAGTGTTTCTAGCGAAATTTGTTGTCCGTAGGCCACTCTGCTCGAAAGACATGACTCGCTGGGTCGATTCCAATTGGACAGACCCGAATATTTCGCCATTTCACGAATGTCACTTTTGCTGAAATGGAGTTCCGCGAGAGGTGCTCTAAAACCATTTTCCCGCAAAGCTTTCACTCCCGGACGAGGTTTCTTCAGGTCATCGAGATGGGTTCCGTCCACACAGACCTCGACGGAGAATTGTAACTGAACTGGTCTAATCGCCGCTGCAAGGTTTGATCTGCAAAAATAGCACCTTGAGACATCATTCTTAGTATAATCTGTATCGCTCAAGTCGTCCTGGCCAACTTCAATGAGTGAGATTCCAATTTCGGCAGCAGTTTTTCTAGAGCCCTCTAATTCGGATGAAGCAAATGAAGGAGAAATAGAAGTAACTGCAATGGCTTTTTCTCTCAATGCTTTGTATGCGGCGTAGGCAAGCAGAGAAGAATCAACTCCTGCGGAAAAAGCAACGATGCATGAATCGAACTCAGAAAACCATTCGACCAGTCGATTGAGATTAGAATTCACAGTAATCTGTGAATAGTTTGAGATCATTTCTTGCAGTTCTCTTCTATTCGATATTTATCTGGGATTTCGCTTGAGTCGAAATCAATTCTATGACTTGCCTGAGAGGGAGCCCTTCAATTTCCGAAATTTTTCTTGCTTCCTCAAATTCTGGTTTTATCCTATAACCTACTCCTATTTCCGATACTTTGACATTCACCTTTCCGCGATAATTTCCTATCTCCACTGAAACTGAAAGTTCCTTCCTGGGCACAATCAACCTCGTCCACTCTGTAGTCTTGACTCCGAAGGTTCCGGTTTCCTCGACCAGGATCTGCCCAAATTTCTCAGCTGAATTTCTTTCACATACAACCCTTACTGTTTGACCCATTCGCCCTTTCTTTCCCAAAAATGAGACCACCGTTGCATCAAGAGCACCCTCTTCCATCAGACGCTCTATAGTCCTAGAAAGAATCTCACCCGTGACATCATCGACGTTAGTCTCGACGATTGAAACAATATCCTTCTCAAAATTGATCACAGAAGTCCTTTTGCGCACGGATAAAATTCAGAAATAACAAATGCAATATTTGTCGTTTAAGAATTATGGCTTCTCAAGAAACGCATACTCATAAAACACTATTAGCTGCAAATTCGGAAAAGCCCGGGTATACAGTTTAGGACAGCAAAGATTGGAGGAAATGAATCTGACTTGATTTCAATCATCGGTTCAGGGCGCGTTGGAAGTACTCTAGCAATGATTCTTGTGCAGAGGAATGTGGATGACATCACTCTGGTTGATATTATCCCTGGTCTCCCGGAAGGTGAAGCTCTCGACTTGAGTCACATGGCCGCCGAGCTTGGAATCGACGTAAAAATTACGGGGTCAAATGATTACTCAGCCCTCAGAGGATCTGAAATTGTGATTGTCACGGCGGGACTTGCAAGAAAGCCAGGAATGACAAGAATGGATCTCCTCACGAAAAATGCAGGGATCATAAAGTCCGTGACGGGAGAAGTTGCGAAACACGCTCCGGATTCCAAACTGATCATGGTCACAAATCCGTTAGACGCCATGACTTATGTTGCACTGAAGACGACAGGTTTCAGGAAAAGTCGAGTATTCGGCATGGGTGGAATGCTTGATCTTTCCAGGTTCAAGCAGCTTATTTCAGAAGACCTCCATGTCTCCCGATCTTCGATAAATGCGCTCGTTATAGGCGAGCATGGAGAATCGATGACCCCGTTAGCCAGCTATTCATCGGTAAATGGAATTCCACTGAGAGATTTTTTGAATGACCAACAAATAGACGATGCCATAGAAAGGACAAGAAAAATCGCAGCAGAAGTTATTGCAAAAAAGGGAGCTACTTTCTACGCGCCGGCTAATGGAATAGCGCGAATGGTCGAAGCGGTCCGTTATGATAAGAAAGCTTTGCTCCCCGTGTCGGCATTTCTGGAAGGTGAGTTCGGCCTATCTGGACTGTGCATTGGAGTTCCTGCAATAATTGGAAAAGAGGGCGTCGAAAAGATTATCCAGCTCGATCTTCAGGGTAAGGAGAAAGAATCTTTCGAAAAGGGCGCTGAAACCCTGAAGGAAGCTATTGCGTCGTTGCCCTAACTAGCCGTATCTGTGGGACAAGCCCCTGCCCCACCTCGGGTATTTCCATTCAATATTGCTGTAGGGGCAAATGATGCGACAAGCACCGCATTCCACACAGTTATCATAAGATACAATGTTCCGTTTGCCCTCCTCCCATTTGAATACGTCTGCAGGGCAAAGGATCATACAAGGTTGTGGAGAACCGTTTATCGCAGCGCATTTTTGGCAGATGTCCTGGTCTATTATTAGCAAGTGAGGGCGCTCGTCAAGCTTGTACTTTGCAAGGTAGAGTTTTTCCTCTACAGTGACCTTGGTCTCTTTCGCGGGCGGTTGCGTCGTCGTTGAAACTGTCTGTGTGCTCATATCTTTTCTTTCTCTTTTTACGTTGCTCGTCTGTAAATTCCGTATAAATCTCTCAAAATACCTAGCCTTCCGCGTTTTGTGTAAAGCTCATCTTTGATCTCCCTCAAATGCTCCTCCTTTGGTCTGCCATCAACCTCCAGGAATTTGTAAAGAACTGAGTTCATCAACTCTGGATAAAGAGTAAGAAACTGCTTATGAGTCGCAATATACCGTGGTACCTGTCTGAATTTTTTAAGATCTTGAAGAACAAAACTGTTTTCCAAGTAAGTTCTGTATCCAGAGAGTCTGTCGCTGGTATAAACTCCTCCAGATTTTTTCGCATCGATTGCAGTCTGACCGGCAAACTTGCCTGAGATCATTGCAAAGTTCGTACCCTCAAAGTTTAGAGCATTTACCAAACCCGCCGCGTCTCCAGCCACCATCATGCCGTCTGTAAAAAGCGGCGGGATTCGGTCATAGCCGCCTTCGGGAATCAAATGGGCTGTGTACTCCCTTAGAGTAGTTCCATCCAACAAGGGTCTTATCGATGGGTGTGATTTCATCCATTCCAAAAGATCCTGTGGCCGCGTTTTGAACGCGGCGAGATCGCTCATTATTGCGCCGACTCCAAACGAGATTGTATCCTTGTTAGTATACATGAAACCGGCATACTCCTCGTTTCGCCCCCCGTAAAATTGAACGGCAACGCCTTCATCGCCACGTATATTGAATCGCTCTTCGATTTTATCTTTGGGCAAAGCATACGTCTCTTTTACGGTAACCGCAATATCCTCGGGATTCCATTCTTCGTGCAGGCCTGCTCCTTTCGATACTAGAGAGTTTACACCGTCGCACGCAATCACCACGTCCGCCAAAATATCTCCTCTATCTGTCGAAACCCCGTTGATCTTGCCGGTCGAATCTCTGAGAACTCCAGTAACAGTTGTCCGAGTAAGGAGGAGCGCGCCAGCTGCTTCAGCCTGCTGAGCAAACCATTTGTCAAATCTTGCTCGAAGAGCAGTGAAACTGTTGAAATCCTTGAGGAAACGCTGGTTTCTGTGGTTTATCTGGACATGCGATTCAGAAGAAAGCAGCCAGTATTGGTACTCGACGACCCTGCGTTCGATAGGAGCTGTCTTCCAGAACTCGGGAATGATTTGTGCAGTGGGTTTTGTGAAGACAATCCCGCCGAACATGTTCTTGCTTCCGGCAAAATCGCCTCGTTCAATGACTACGCTGCTCATTCCCCCTTTTGCTGTCGTAATTGCAGCAGCGGCTCCGGCGGGTCCAGCTCCTACAACTAGAACTTCATATTTCTCCACCAAGTTTTAGGTAGCCACCACTCTGGCGAGTCCTCTTGCTTTTAGCTCTTCAATTAGAGCAGGAACGATCTGGAAAAGATCTCCGACAATTCCAAAATTGGCAACGCCGAAAATAGATGCATCAGGATCCTTGTTTATGGCAACAATTGTGTCTGAGTTTTCCATTCCGACGATATGCTGGATCGCTCCCGAAACTCCTATCGCAAAGTAAAGTCTAGCTCTAACCGTAACGCCGGTTTGACCTATTTGATGGTCTTTCGGAATCCAACCGAGATAGACAACCGCCCTCGTTGCACCCACCTCTCCACCCAAGGCATTTGCAAGATCCTCAATGAGCTTGAAGTTTTTGGGATTTCCGAGGCCTCGACCGCCTGAAACGATAATATCTGCGCCTTCGAGCTTTTCGCCCGCACGTTCCAGTGGAGTAAACTGGATAATTTTTTCTTTGATTTGGGTTTCGTCGAATTCCATTGTTTCAGGAACGATCTCTCCCAGCCTATCGTCTACTGGTGCTGGCATTTTCATTACACGCGTACGAACGCTTACCATGGTTGGCTTATTTTTTGGGCAGACGATCGTCGATAATTCCTTTCCGCCAAAGTCAGGCCTCGTTCCGTTGAAACCACCTTTTTCATCCACATCAAGGGAAGTGCAATCTGCAATAAGGCCTGTTTCGATTAGAGTTGCTAGCACGCCAGCGAGATCCCTTCCGTTGTAGGTGCCGCCCATAAGAATTACTTCAGGATGATATTTGTTAGAAAGGTATGCAAACGCTTTGCCATAACTCTCGCTGCGGTAATCCTTCAGTACGGGATTCTCAACGACATAAACGAGATCGGCACCATACCTGTAGGACTCTTTCACGAGACCTTGCACGTCACCGCCGATTATTACCCCGCAAAGTTTTGTACCATAAATCTTTGACAATCTCTTGCCTTCGCCCATCAGCTCCCAGGACACTCGGGCAGCTTGGCCAAATCTATGTTCAACGTATACCCAGACATCACCGTGTTCTCCTGGGATTCGCTGTTGAAGAACGCCGGGAGCTTGTTCAGCAGTTTGAACAGTAACCTGTGAAATCACTCCTCCCGAAACTTTCTTGCCAAAAGCTCCGATCGCTACCAATCGATCGACGAGCCACTTCGAATCTTCCCTGGGATTGGTGCTCTGTCGAATCTCTCCTTTTTTCTTCGGAGGTGGGACAACTACTTTTTTCACATATGTCGGAGAACCGATCAAGCCGATTCTTTTTGGATCGGCATTCACCACGTCCTTACTTAGGGCAGTTATCTTTGCCTTTCTTGCCCTGATCAATCCGTCAATTGTAGGTTGCCGTGGTTCGTTCGCGGCTTCAGTAACAGTCAGAGCACATGGAATCGGAACTCGCACTCTCTCGACGCCGTCGTCAACCCGTCTCTCGGCCTCAACAAACTTGTTTTCGAGATCGACAACGTCAGTGCTCGAAGTGTAAGTGATTACGGGAAAGCCCAATCTAACAGCTAGTCCTGGTCCGACCTGACCCGTTTCGCCATCGATCGCCACCTTCCCAAAAAAAACAAAATCTGTTTTCCCACTAGTTTCCTCAATCTTCTGGATACCCTTCCACAACGCGTATGATGTCGCGAGTGTATCTGCACCGCCGAACGCCCTGTCCGTCAGAAGAAATGCTTCATCGCAACCCATTGCAAGAGCTTCCCGGAGACTTTGCTCTGCTTGAGGAGGTCCCATCGTCATAACGCGAACAGTCGCGCCGAAAGTATCCTTGAACCGAAGGGCTTCCTCGATAGCGTTGAGGTCGGTAGGATTTACAACAGCCGGAACTCCTTCGCGGATTAGATTGTTAGTCTTCGGATCGATTCGCATGTCGTTTGTGTCAGGAACCTGCTTTATGCAAACGATGATATTTAGCGCCAAAGTTGAAAACTACCGAGGAAATTCCCGAGGACAAAAATTAGCTGATTTCGATCGATATTAAAATCGTTCTGGTTAGTTACGTCCAACGCGGCCGTTTAATAGCTGGCATTCAAACGTCCTAGATTTAGCATTAGAAAAAATGGAACCGATATCTGAAATTCTTCTAGCTGTAAGAGATGGGAAAATATCAGTGAAAAAGGCGGAAGGAATGTTGAAGCTAAACGCGCTTGCGATCTTAGGGGACTATGCAAGACTGGACTACAACCGGCACCTGAGACGGGGAGTGCCTGAGATTGTCTATTCAAAGAACAAGTCTGTTTCAGAGCTAATTTCAATTGTGAAAAAACTAGCCGACATCAAATTGGAGGACGCTCCCCTTTACGACCTGCCTGTCATCCTGAGCCGAGTTAGCGAAGAAAAGGCAAAACAAATTCTGGAACATTTTACAAAATCCAAAATTTATTCTTCGGAACTTCAGATTAGATACTTTCCAGAAGCCAGCGTGATCGCGGTAGCGTCTAAAAAGAAAACCGAGGCTCAGAAGAATCACGGTAGAGTGGCGCTCTTGGCTGCCGGTACATCTGATATCCCTGCCCTAAATGAGTCAGAAGTAGTCTTGAACTTACTTGGGCTCAGGACACTCCGGTTTAACGATATCGGAGTCGCCGGTTTGCATCGTTTACTTAAGCCAATGAAATTATTGTATGATTTCGACCCCGATGCAATCATCGTCGCGGCTGGTATGGAGGGTGCTCTGCCCTCTGTAGTTGCCGGATTGACCAGCGCTCCCGTTATCGGGCTACCGACGTCAGTAGGTTATGGTTTCGGAAAGGATGGTGAAGCGGCCCTGATGAGCATGCTCCAGGCCTGCTCCCTCGGAGTAAGCGTCGTGAATATCGACTCAGGAGTAGCCGCTGCGGTGGTTGCTTCGCTTATCTCAAAAAGGGCGGCTAAAAGCGAAAAAAGGAAAAGCGCCGAAATCTAGAACCGATGCAGATTGACTAATTGAATGAGTACTATTGACCTGCCAGATTAAACAAAAACAAGACAAATTGTCTTTCGATTATGTCGTCATCCGTTTTGCCCGTTAGAAAAAATGCTGATCTAATCAAGGATGCGACCAGACTTCTATCCGAGAGACAAAAACCTCCTTGTTTTCGCGAAACAAATACAACTGTAAAAGATCTCGTAAAACAGCGCAAAGATACGGGAAAGAAATTGTTAACTCTCGGTGCAGCCCTGCTGATAATGCCGGATCCGATTACTGACGCTGCTGCGGTGCCTGTATTAATCGCGGGTAAAATGATGCAATCGCGGCAGGCTATTAGCGTGAAAAACGTCTACGACGAGATGAGAAATACCCTCAATCAGATTTCTTCAGCCTGTTCACTCTGACTGAGGCCTTGGATCTCGCGTTCGCTAGGGTCTCATCGTCATTCACCTTGAGAAACGAATCCAGCTCGGGATCAAGCTCGGCCAATTGAGTTTCAACCGAGAGATATTTTACATCAAATAGTTGTTCAGAGAGAAAATTCATAGTGGAATTAGCATCGGCTCCAAAAGGATTTTTCAGCATCGAAGTCAATTTGAGAAGTGCATTCCCGCGATAGACGGCGAGGAATGGTTCGACCCGTCCATCGCTCCATCTGGGCATCGCAAGATCGTAGCCGTGCGCCGCCTCAAATAACGCGAGAACAACATTGGGTTTCAACAAAGGTACTCTCTCAGTAACGAGGATGGAGTGCTTAGCTTTGCTTGTCCTGAAAGCGGATAAAATAGCTGAAACTGGGTTCTCGCTTTTAGATACATTCAGAATCCTCGCACCAAAGGGAGAAATAGTTTCAATTACTGAAAGATCTGGTTCCTTGTTGAATACAACGTTCAGCTCATCGGCCACGGTCCATACGGAGTCAAGAACGTATTCAAGAAGTGTCCCCTGGACGTCTGGCGAAAACTGGCGAGAGATCGTTCTATCCTCCATTCCACTTGCGTAAATCACAGCCCCTCGGGGATTTCGACCGGACAAGGCTAACTCTGATCTCCAAGGTGATACTTGTGCATCACTTTATAGCTCTTTTTGATCAGGTATTTACGAATAATCGTGTACTCTATTTTCAAAAAGGAGTGCTTGTGCCGAGAAAGCTAATCTCTACTCAATTACCACAAATCGTAAAGTACTCGGGTAGCTCTCGAGCGAAATGGTTTTTCGCAATTGCAAAGTAATCTCGACAAGAGTTATAAACCGATAACGAAAGCTCGAGATCCGCGTCATTTTCCGCGTGATCTACTGATTTGTGGGCGAATTCTTCTCAACAGTCTTCGTCTGCGCAAAAAATCATCGACAATCTTGATTCATCTTATGGGACTCTAGACTGCGATATTCTGATAGTTGGAGCCGGAGGTGGAGGTATGCGTGCTGCCATCGAGGCGTACGATCGCGGAGCAAAGGTTCTCCTTCTCTGCAAGTCGCTGATGGGAAAAGCTCATACGGTAATGGCCGAAGGTGGAATTGCCGCCTCTCTCGGGAATATCGATCCTCAGGATAGTTGGAAGGTTCATTTCTCTGACACCATCGTTGAAGGGCAGTACATTAACAACTGGAAGATGGCGGAGATTTTTGCAAAAGAAGCTCCAGACAGAGTACTCGAATTGGAGAGATACGGCGCTCTTTTTGACAGGACAAAGGACGGTCTGATTATGCAGCGCCCCTTTGGCGCGCACAGCTATCGCCGGCTTTGTTACGTCGGAGACAGAATGGGCCTCGAATTAATTAGGACGCTCGAAGACCAAGTTCTGAATCGCAATATTCCGTACTTTGACGAAGCAGTGGTCACGGGCATAATCAAAGATCCAGAATCAGGCGCAGTTGCCGGGGCCCTCGCGATAAAAATCAGAACCGGCGAACTTGTTTTTGTAAAGTGCAAAGCTGCGATTTTGGCAACTGGTGGCTGTGGCAAAGTCTACTCTGTTACTTCGAATTCTTGGGAAAGTACGGGAGACGGTATCGCAATAGCGTACCGCGCAGGTGCCGAATTGATGGATATGGAAATGGTCCAGTTTCATCCCACTGGAATGATTTATCCCGCCGGGGTCCGGGGTATGCTGATTACCGAGGCCGTACGAGGGGAAGGAGGCAAACTTACCAATATCAACGGCGAGAGGTTCATGACAAAGTACGACAGCAAACGTATGGAGCTATCAGCCAGAGACGTCGTTGCCCGATCGATTTACACGGAGATCATAGAGGGACGTGGTACGCCTAACAGTGCCGTCTATTTGGACATCACCGAGAAAGGGGCAGACTATATCAAGAAAAAACTTCCAAGCATGTACTATCAGTTCCTCGAATTCGCGAATGTCGATATTACAAAGCAAAAGATGGAGGTAGCGCCCACTGTGCATTACCATATGGGAGGAATCCGAGTTGTTCCTGAAACGGCTGCAACCAATGTCCTCGGATTGTACGCCGTCGGTGAAGTTGCTTCTGGATTGCACGGTGCGAACCGGCTAGGCGGAAACTCTCTCTCTGATATTCTAGTTTTCGGTAGAAGGGCCGGAATAGCTGCTTCTGGCTACGCAAAGGGTGCCGGCGATATGTCAGCATCTACTGAGGATATCGGCAGAGAAGTGACACGAGTGCTCTCTCCGTTCAGAGTTACAAACGGCCAAAATCCCTTCGATCTCAAAGACAAAATAGCGCAAATCATGTGGAAATATGTCGGAATAGTCAGAAACGAGGAAGATCTACGGAAAGGCCTTGAAGAGATTCAACGGATCAGATTGGATTCCAAAAACGTTCAGGCTAAGGGGCCGCGTGGATATAATCAGTCCTGGGCCGATTCACTTTCCGTCTGGAATATGTGTCTGGATTGCGAAGCCCTCATATTGTCAGCCATAACCAGAAAAGAGAGCCGCGGCGCTCATACGCGATCTGATTATACGAAAAAAGATGACGCCTGGCTGGTCAATATCATAGTCAAGCAAAAGGACGGACAGATGAGTCTTGAGAAATTCCCTGTTCCCCAAATGCCAGAAGATTACAAGGCACTATTGAACAGGGAAGAGACGCTACTCTGGAAAGGGAAAGATCAAGAAGGAAAAAAGTGAGCCGTAGTTAGCAATGGAAAAATCGCGTTCACGGAAAGATGTATCGCTCCGAATATTTCGTGGCCTTGGAAGCGATCGCTCTAAAGATCGCTACGAAACTTTCACTGTACCGTACGAGGACGGGATGGTAGTTCTGAATGCCATACACTACATTCAGAGTCATTTTGATTCCTCGCTATCCGCTCGGTGGAATTGCAAGGCGGGCAGATGTGGGTCCTGTTCTGCGGAGATCAATGGCTGGCCGCGTCTGATGTGTAAGACCCCAGTGTCAGAGTTCGAGGGGGAGATCACGGTGGAGCCGATGAAGGCATTCCCATTACTAAGAGATCTAGTGACAGACGTTTCAGAAAATTATGAAATGCAGAAGATGATTCCGCCGTTCACTCCGAAACCTTCTGACGATTCGAAGCCTTGGAGAATGCAGCAGATCGACGTGGACAAATCACGAGATTTTAGAAAGTGCATCGAGTGTTTCCTCTGTCAGGATATTTGCCATGTTGTGCGGGAGCACAAAGCAAACTACATTGGTCCCAGGTACATTGTAAAGGCGGCTTCATTTGATATGCATCCGCTGGACACCCTTGACAGATCGGATTTTCTGAAGGAACAGGGGGGAATTGGTTACTGCAACATCACAAAATGCTGCCAAGAAGTCTGCCCCGAGCACATTATCATTACTGACGATGCCATAATTCCGGAAAAGGAGAGGGTAGTCGACACCCACTACGATCCTATTATGTGGTTATATCGTCAGATCAAGCCGAACCGAGTGAAGAGCGGCACAAATCCATAGAGCATGATAATCTGTATCGCCTGAACTCGCAATACATACTTCATAACTTCAAAATGCGTATATCTTATTGTGCCTGGTGATTTCACGGAAACGCAGCCTATAGAAAACGGCAGAACGTTGAGCTAGATCTCGTTCGATTCGGCTATATGAATCAACTTGGCAGCGAGTGTTAGGCTGCAAATAAGTCTCTTGAACAGTTCTCTACTCGGTTTCTAATATCGTGCGGATCGTCGTCACGTATGTTTCTTCGACTGTCTCCGGACAATAGACAACATAAAACTTCGCAACCTTGCCTTCCACACGCCTAATTATGCGGCCGATTCTCTGGATGAACTGCCGCTTGCTCTTACCGCTCGTAATCAGAATCGCAACGCCAACTTCTTCCACATCGAGACCCTCCTCGAGTGCCCTAACAGAAAGCAGAACATCGGATTCTTTTCCCCAATCCTGCAGTATCTCCATTTTGCGCCATGGTTCAATTCCTGAGTGAAACGTCTCACTTTTGACATTGTTTTCAGCAAGGAATTCCTTGATCTCCTCAATAGCCTGGACTGATTCTGAGAAAAGAATGACCCTCTCGCCTTGATGCTTGTTAATTATCTCGAGAATCCTGTTTTTCTTTTGATGAATTCTCGATAGCAATTTCTTCCTTCGAGCGATTGCAAGCATCCCTTTTCGACCGACGAACTGCTTTGTGTTTGGATTGTAGCATCGGCCCCAGTCTGAAAAGCTGGGACCGCAGAACTTGAAAGCAGCCCTGATTAGGGCTGTATTTCCCTCGTAACTCTTTCTTTCAGCTTCAGTCATTTCTGCACTAACGGGAATCACTTCGAGCGGCGAAACAATACCGGTTCGGACAGCGTCGCCGAGCCCCAGATCGAAGCAGATCGGAAATTCTTTGAGGAAAAGATCGTGAGCCATGTCGCCCCTTTCCGGAACTGCAGAGAGCCCCAATACATACTCCTTTTCCTTCAGACGGGGAAGAATTCTGAGCAGCGCAGTTCGAGCTCCTAGATGGTGAACTTCATCTAACACAACGGCGTCGGCCCTTTCGATTAATTCAGGATGCGAGGTTGCGCTGGAATATGTCGTGATCAAAACGGGACCAGAAGTCTTTGCGTAAGCGTAGTATTGCCCGACCTCGAGTAACCCGGCCTCCTGAAGCTTCGGCGCCCATGATTGGTAGATAAGCGCCTGCGTAGGAACTATAATCAAAGTCTGCAATCCTAGCTGCTGAATCCACTCGATTGCAATGATCGTCTTGCCAGTTCCAGTGGCCGCCTTGATAGTTCCCCTCTTCGCCTTTAGTGTCGTCTCTACCGCACTCTGCTGGTAAGATCTGAGGATCGCCAAACTTTGCTTCAATCACCTTAATCGAAGAATTTTTCGATGGCGAAATGGTGTTTTTCAAAGTAAAATAAGGATTACAGTAACATTACGGTAACTCAACTCAATTATTATCTGGTTTTCTAAGAGCGGGCCCGGTGGGATTTGAACCCACGACCCCCAGCTATCCAACATCGCCCGAACTTACGACATATTCAGGCTGGAAACCGCAGGCTGATGCCCTAATCCATGTTGAGCTCGAAACAAGCAGAATATCGTAATCCTGAACTCGCGTGCACAACTTTCTGGCTTAGGACCGGTCCAGACTAGTCCTGATAGAATCCATGCTAGGCTACGGGCCCTCAAAAAGCCCGATTCGAATTACAAAAGTAATAAGCGTTTGTCGCGAGGGATCTTTTTGTGACTGCAGGGTTGCCGTCTGAAATGATTCTTTATCGGTAACCTTTCAATTGCGATTTTTCAGTTAAGTGATTAGAATAGTTTTGGATATCCGCGGTTTTGTTTTTGACATCGATGGAACCATCTGTGATTATGATGGACTTCTGAACCTAGAAGCAGCTCACTCGATTTCGTGGTTGAGGAAACTGGGCTATCCCGTCTTGCTAGCCTCGGGAAGAGGACCATGGGATACTTACTACCTCGGGGTTTACCTTGGCTGTACTCCGGTTGCGGTGTGTGAAAATGGTGGAATTCTCATGACCTCGCCCACGGACATCAAGATCTACGGAGATAAAACCGTGAGCCTCGAGGCTTACGACCTGCTATGCAAGAACATTCAAGAGGTGAAACTAAAGCCAGTTAGCGCGAGATTAACCGAAGTCGTACTTTTGCGAACGTTTGATGCTTCCGAGGGTCAGAAATTACTTGACAGCAAGAAAGTGGCAGTCACTATCAATGATAGTAAGTTTGCGCTTCACCTTACCAAGAGCGGAATAAATAAGGGTCGTACACTGCTTGAAGGTTTGAAGATTGTTGGACTAAATCCAAAACAGGTTGCTGTTATAGGAGACAGTGATACCGACTTACCAATGTTCGAGGTCTGCGGTTTCAGTGCTGCAGTGGGGAACGCACCGGATCATGTAAAATCTAGAGCCACTTTCGCCTGCAAAAACCCGATAGGAGACGGGGCGGTGGAAGCAGTCGCACATATTGTAAAAGACGTTATATCGAATTGAGTTTGTGATTTCTGTAGAATGAGTTTCAGATCATTTGTTCAAGAAGCTAGCTTCCTCGTCAGAGCAGCTTGCGAAGACCTTGGTTACCAAGTTCCGCGTGATCTAGATTGGGATATACCTCCCTCTAAGGAAATGGGAGACGTTTCATTTCGAGTCGGGTTTCAGCTTTCGAAGGTCGCTGGGAAAAAACCACCAGAAGTTGGAAGGGAAATTGCTGATTTTATTGGACGTGAAGATATCCGCCTGAGAGCACATTTTGTGGCTTCCGCGGAGGCAAATCCACGCGGCTTTTTGAACTTCCGTCTGAATCCGGGAGCATTGTTTGGCGAAACTCTCCATGATGCAGTTGAATCCGATTTCGGTTCGATAGACTTAGGGCATCAACAGTCAGTGCTTGTTGAACACACTTCTGTGAACCCAAACAAAGCGTTGCACGTGGGACATTTGCGAAATCTAGCCTTGGGCGACTCTATTTCCAGAATCTTCAGCTTCACGAAGCATACAGTTGGTGTGCTCAATTACATTGATGATTCAGGACTTCAGGTGGCTGACGTAATAGTTGGTATAATGTATCTCGGGCATTCTCCCGAATCACCTCCGGGAATAAAATTCGATCACTATGCAGGTGATGAGATCTACGTGGACGTAAACAAGAGGTACGAATCCGATTCGTCCTTGAAGGAGAAACAAAAGTACGTCTTACGTTCGATTGAAAACCACGATCCGCAGGTTTTCCCTCTCGCCGCGAGAATAACGGACAAGATCCTCAGAGAGCAGTTGAAGACCTGCTGGAGATTCAACGCCTTTTACGATCTCCTCGTTTTCGAGTCAGACATCATAGCATCCAAATTGTGGGAAGAAGTCTTCGAATCAATGAAAAAGGTAGGGATTGCAAAACTGGAGACCGAGGGAAAGCTTGCGGGCTGCTGGATCGTTACTATCGTAGGAGAAAAAGAAGGCGAAGACAAAGTGCTCGTGAGGAGCGATGGCACCGCCACCTACGTTGCAAAGGATATCCCCTTTGCTGCCCTAAAAACTGGTCTTGTTCATGACAGGTTCTCGTATGAATTATTTACGATTGAATCTGGAGAGAGACATTTGTGGCGCACCAGCACTAGAGATACCGACAACAAAACTTCGCCGGTTAACTGGGGAGCTGATAAGAGTATAACCGCTATCGGTTCTGAGCAGTCTCGGCTGCAGAGGGTTATTGTGCGCATCTTGAGCCAGCTCGGGGGATCCGACTATTCAGAGAGATACGTCCACCTTGGGTACGCTCTCGTTTCGCTCACACCCGAAACAGCTGCAAAACTTTCCGGGGAAGAACCGGAAAAAGAAGTATCGCAGGGGTCGGTCAGAATGTCGGGAAGAAAGGGCCTTTACATTAGCGCAGACGACGTCTTCGACGCCGTAAAAAAGTCCGCCCATGAAGAAACAGAAAAAAGGAATCCCGACCAACCAAATGAATGGTACGATCAAGTTGCGGAGAAGCTTGCTCTTTCCGCAATCCGGTTTGCATTGCTGAAGCAGGACCTCGATAAGACGATAACCTTCGATTTAGGAGAATCCCTCAAACTGATTGGCGAAACGGGTCCATACATGCTCTACACTTACGCAAGGGCGATGAGTATTCTGTCGAAGGCAGGCCCAGAAATCGAGAGAAAATTCCCCGTAAATGCAGAGGTGTTGAAGACCGAAACCGAGATCGATCTCCTCACAATCATCTCAAAGTACGACATTGCCGTGGAAAAAGCTGTAAAGATGCTTGCCCCAAAGTGGATCGCGCATTTCTCGTTTGAACTCTGCGAGGCGTTCAACAAGTTCTATGAGAAAAACAGGGTGATTCAGGTTGAAGACATCGAGCTTCGTG
>Ga0207060_10004_pt1 | contig 86734 bp, 87 predicted proteins | sample Alteio_BWMinCont_30_FD_153270 | JGI IMG/M metagenome (GOLD analysis project Ga0207060, IMG submission 153270) | Enriched cells from forest soil in Barre Woods Harvard Forest LTER site, Petersham, Massachusetts, United States -... | ecosystem: Environmental > Terrestrial > Soil > Temperate forest >...
GAGGATCTTGAATCTTGAACAGCTCAGACCTTTGAAACTGTCATCAGTCGTATCCTTTACGAATCCCAAATGTCCAAAATGTTGCATATCTCTGAAGTCGAAAGGTAAGAATCAGGGTTTTGCTTGCAAAAGGTGCGACTATTCTACACCAGAGCTGAAGAAAACTAGAATCACGAAAAAAAGACAAATCTCTTTGAAATTATATGTTCCGCCGATTAAGGCTCACAGACACCTGACGAAACCGATTCACCGGTTTTCTTTAGGGCGCAAGCCTTTCCAAGTACCGGTTGAACTAACCGATGCTTGGTATGAATAATAGATCTAAGCAGCAGAAGGCTCTTTGTCGCTTGGTGACTCGATCGACGGGATGCCTGTAACAAGGTCTTGTGGAAAAACCTTTGGCTTTGCCGCTCTACGTTTCCTCTTCGTCCTAGTTGTCCGCTGAACAGTCCTGGGGACATGAATCGTTAGGGATGGACTCGAAACACCGATTGCTGTGGTATCTGTTGGGGCCGCGATAGCTTTTGATTTAGACAGGCTCGAGTCTTCAGAAAATGGCGGAGGGGCTTCTGAAACTGGTTCAGGTTCCGGGTTGCTTTGCGCTTTAACCGCCGGTAAATTCTCGATTTGTTTTTTCTCGACAGTTTCTTTAACCTGTGCTACACGGTTCGGAATGTTGCGATAAACTACGACTCCAATAACCGCGATCGCCATTCCAGATGCTGCTAGGATAAGTAGCATGTCCAAACCCATTCTTTAGTCCCTTGTTCAAAGGGTTGATCTAAACCCAAATTCTGCGGTAGGGTGAATATTGGTTGACAAAATGGCCAATCCTCTCTTCAATCCTTAAATTACTATGAGCGAGTGGTAACAAGAACAGATGAGAGTCTCAATCGGATTCAATGCAGATGTTCCCGTTCAAGAGATCGTTAATCACGCCCAATATGCCGAGTCAGCCGGGTTAGAAGGTCTCTGGATGCACGAACATTCCTTTGGGCGAGACGCTGTCTCTAACTTGAGCGCCATCGCACTCTCGACCAAAAGTCTGCGAGTAGGTTTTGGCTGCCTCTCGACTTACGTTAGAAATCCAGTCTCAATAGCAATGACGTCGGCGACTCTTCAAGAAAGCAGCGAGGGGCGCTTATCTCTCGGAATAGGGACCGGATTCCCTGCTCGTCTCGACCTTATGGGAATCAAGCACAAATTTCCGATATCTGCGCTAAAGGAGACGATGGATATCTGCCGGTTGACCTGGGATGGGAACCCAGTGACATACCAGGGCAAGACGTTCAAAGTGAAGAATGTCAAATCTCTTCTCGGAGAAGTCAAGACAAATATACCAATCTATGTTGCGGGCTGGAAGAAACAGATGCTCAAGCTGACAGGAACGCATGCGGATGGTTACCTTGCAAAGGGAGGTGAGTCAACTAATTCAATTGGGCAAATAGTTTCGAATATTGCGTCATTTGCTTCTACTAGATCAGTGAAAGATATCGATATTGCTGCCTATCTGCTGACGCTCGTCGCGAATTCAAAAGAAGAAGGAGTCGCGATGGCAAAAAAAGATCCGTTTGTTGCGTACATGCTGTCTGTTCAGGATGATTACCTGTATGAAGGGACAGGCATTGACCCTGTGCTGAAAAAACCGATAGCGGAGAATTATTTCAAAGGTAACATTGCAGGAGCCTTTGATTCAATCAAGGACGAAATGATCGAATCCTTTACTCTGACGGGAACTAGAGACCAGGTTTGTGAAAGGGTTATTGAGTACACGAAAAAAGGACTGAACCTACCGATATTACAACCGATCAGTATGAAGCAAGACGACGTAAAAGCAGTAATTGAGACTGGGAGCATCCTTATTCGTTCTGCCTGAACCGTCGAGCCTTTAATGAAAAAGAGGATCGTTCCGCGTCTTTCCGTCAATTTAACGCAGGCTTACAGGCTATTCTATCCACAAGTACCGATGATAATTGCGTGTAGATATCGTACGCAAATAGCGGCAATGCCGGCGAATAGTTGCATGTCTGTTTCAGACAAGCCTCCAATGTTCGCAGTTTCTATCAGAAAAGAGCTCAAGACTGACATAATTCTGAAAAAATCAAAGAATTTCTCAGTGAATTGGCTCAATTTTAGACAAAGAAAATATGTTAACCAATTAGCGGCCAAAAGTAATTCTCTTGACAAGCTCAGCGCCCTAAATGTCCCGTATTTTGAGGTGATGCACGCCCCCATTTTGGAGCAGGCGCAGGCTTACGCGATATGCGAAACCAAATCAATTCAGGATTTTGGTGATCATGATCTGTTTGTCGGCAGAGTAATTGGCGCGATGGCGTCTCTTGATTTTGATACGAACTGGAAGTTCGTAGACTATCATCCGATTCTATATCTTGGCAGCAATTTCAAAAATCCTTTCACAACGAATCGTGAAAGGTAATAAAGCACGATTTCTTGTGAAAAGGCACGAATTTGATATCTATCCCTTTTGCTCTGATGAAATCACGAACCGTATCAATACCTGGTTCGTGAGAAGTGGCTCAAGCGATATCGCCCTTCTCAGTAATTTACGTTTGGTTACTTCGCATTATTGAATCTAGGACTCATCTAGGAAAAGGGTAATTTAGAACTAAGGTCGAGATCGGTATCGAAGTGGGTTGACTTAGTTGCTGAGTGAAATATCTGATATTCCCTGCGATCTTTCTGGCCGATATTCCTCAAGAAATATTCAGGTAATTTGTCTTTCTGAATCGGAAACAGAGAAATCTATCCATGCACTTTCATACTTGCTTTTGCGAAATGAAGTGTTTGACGGACTGGAAATAACAAAATGAAAAAGACGAGTTCTCGACGTAAATCCATCAGTGGTCTAATGGTCTCCTCCAAGGCTGTAGTTGCGGTGATTGCCGTGGTAGCTCTTTTGATCACTTTGACATTGGTCGGGTTCTCAGCTTCTTTCGACTCTTCGCCGTCTGCTACAATAATTTCGACTCAAACTGCTACCGTACTTGACGGCCTTACGAAGACGATTACTGTAGGGGGTGGAGGCAACGGAAGTTTCGGAATAAATCCCGAGCAGATTTACGCTGACTCAAATGAAAGTATAGTAACTCTTCAGGGAGTCGTTACATCTGGCAATGGTCTCATACCATCCGAAAGCGTCCTTGGCTCCGGTTTTGTCGTGAACTCTTCCAACCAGTATTACATTGTGACTAACTATCACGTGGCTGGATCGACGGTGAATCTAACAGTTACTTTTGCAGACGGAACATCTTATCCAGCAAAAGTTATTGGATCCGACCCGTATAGCGACCTGGCCGTAGTCAGTTCTACTGGCGTACCGTCATCTGAATACCATCCGATTTCCGTTGTATCATCCTCCACGTTACAGGTTGGTCAGTACGTCGTTGCAATCGGTAATCCATTCGGTCTATCGAGATCTATGACTTTTGGAATTATCAGCCAGCTCGGGAGGACAATTCAGGATCCTACCGCGGGAAATTTTAGCATAGCAGATGCCATCCAGTTCAGTGCACCAATCAATCCTGGAAATTCCGGCGGGGTCTTGGTTGATGCAAACGATTTTGTCGTTGGGATTACTACAGCCGTAGTCAGTGGCTCCCAAGGAGTGGGTTTTGCGATCCCATCTGATACGATTATCAGAGAGCTACCTTACCTGATTTCAAGCGGATCTTATGATTTCCACTCTTACTTGGGTATCAGCGGAGTCGACATGAATTATCAACTGGCGAAGGCTACGGGCACCAATTACACCTATGGCGTTCTCATTGAGAATGTTGTTCCCGGTGGACCTGCAAGCCAAGCAGGATTAAAAGTCGGGAGTCAGACGGTGACGATCAACGGTCAACAGTATCTTATCGGAGGCGACGTAATAGTATCCGTAAACGGAACTAAAATCGTGGACAATGACGCCTTAGCAAGTTATCTTGCTCAAAATACGATTTCGGGACAGACCGCAGTACTCGGAGTAATTCGCAATGGTTCAATAGCTGACTTGAATGTAAAGCTGGGCACCCGTCCTTCGATTGGGTAACGAATCTTATTAGTTGAGGTCTAGCAACGAATAAATCTCAAATGAGAAGCCATTTGGACGCGACCAGCAAATGAACTTCGGAAAAATTGAGATCGGTATCGGTGCAGTTATTATCGTTCTCGGTACTGTTTTTGCACTTCAGGGAGCCGGAATAATTGGTGGTAGCAGTTTGATGGATAACAATTCGACTTTCGTGTTAGTGGGGCCGCTGATCGCAGTCGGTGGTCTGGTTCTCGTGGCGTTCGGGCTCCAGTCGCCCGGGCCAAAGCCGAAAAAGGAGCCCCCCAGCGAAATACCGCCTGTTTAGCTAAGTTACTACATTTCTCTAGAATCAGAAAACGCCGTAGTCAATTTCCAAAAACGACTTTGTCCTTTTGATTTTTCGATCTCCGCAGCACGCTGTACAGAAGTGCTTTCTGGGTATGAAGGCGGTTTTCAGCTTCTTGCCAGATAACAGATTGAGGACCATCAATCACCGAGCTCGTTACCTCTTCCCCTCTGTGAGCGGGCAGACAATGCATGAAAATTGCATCAGGCTTTGCAAGCGACATCAATTCTTCATTTACTTGATATTCGGGTAAAAATTCCTTCAGTCGCTGCACCTTTTCATTGTCCTCTCCCATCGAGACGAAAGTATCCGTTACGACAACATCCGCATTCTTGGCGGCTTCCGAAGCCGATTCGATTATCTCAATCTGCGATCCGCTGAAGCTAGCGTGATAACTCGATTTGTCGATCGATTCCTGGAGCGGGCGATATTTTTTCGGGCATGCCACGGTTAGATTTGCGCCGGAAAGAGCCGCGCCAATTAAGAGAGAGTTGCATACGTTATTTCCATCTCCAATCCATGCAATCGAGAGCCCCTTCAGTTTCTTCTTGAACTGTTTGATAGTCATGAAGTCCGCCAACGTCTGGCACGGATGGTAACGATCGGAGAGCGCGTTAATCACCGGAACGCTCGATTCCTTCGAAAGTATCTCGAGGGTCTCGTGAGAATACACTCTTGCGGAAATTGCCTGACAGTAAAGGGAGAGAACTCTGGCTGTATCTTCCGGTGATTCCCCGCGTGAGAGCTGCATCTCTTTCGAATTAAGAACTACTGCGTGCCCGCCAAGCTCGAACATTGCAACTTCAAACGAAACTCGTGTTCTCGTACTTGGTTTCTCAAACAGCAATGCAAGCGACGTTCCAGGCGCCTGATGAACAAACTTCCTCTGCTGTCTTTCATTTTTCAAAACTTCAGCGAGGTGAAGCAAAGAGCGGAATTCGGAGGGCGAGAGTTCGTCTAACGAAAGTAGATCTTTTGAAAAACTCGACCGAAAGTCGGATGCTTGGCTAGTCATTTCGGGATTACTCCTCGTCCCTTCTTTGCTTTGCCACGGCATTCTGAAATCAGGTCAGTCAATGAAGAAAAAGTCCGTGCGACATCGTCCATACGGATCACGACGATGGTATCGGTGAAACAGCTTACCGTATCCTCTATGTTTACGTGATTTTCAGCAATCTTAGTGTAAATCGTAAGAACTACGCCCGGAGTCCTGACAATCTCTTTTGGACTGTGTACAATGATGGCAGCGAGATCAGATTGCTCATCGAGTATATCGTCGTCGTTGAACTTTTTGTGAATCTCTTCCAGAAGCTTCTGATCAAAAATCATCGTGATCGCTGAGTAACTTTCAGAAACCTGGAGGAACTCTTCCTGATACGTCGCAAGAATATTTCTCGCTGATTCCAGCGCTCTCTTACTCTTGTCGAGATTGAGCTTCGCTACATCTGTCCTGACATTGACAACGCTTCGCCCGAGAACGCTTTCAATACCACCCTCTTCGGATTGATATCTCGGCTTGATCCGCTTCACTGAAGTGATGAGCGAATCGAAATTTACTTTTCGGCCGAGGTCCTTCTCAACCTTTGGCTTAATCAAACGGGCTATGGCAGTATAGTTGGCATACTTTCTACTTAGCGCATCCTGAAGAGAAAGATCGTTGTTTATTACTCCTTTCACCACTTTAGATATCGAAATGGCATTGACCAATATGGGTCATAACTGGCTGTTAACGTTAATTATGACCAGAAGTTATAAAAGCCTATTGCACGGAAATATTTTCACGCGATCAAAGAAAAATTGTCGGATAAAGTTGTTCTCGCTTTCTCGGGCGGTCTAGATACTTCAGTATCCATAAAATGGATCAAGGAAAAGTACGGACTAGATGTTGTAACCTGTACTGTGGATGTAGGTCAGCAGGAAGATCTCTCCGGAATCGGTAAAAAGGCAAAGGAGATTGGTGCTGTAAACCACTATCAACTGGACGCAAAAGAAGAATTTGTTCAGAGATTTGTTTTTCCTAGCGTGAAGGCAAATAGTCTCTACGAGGGATCATATCCCCTAAGTACAGCTCTTGCGAGACCACTTCTTGCTGAGAAGCTAGTTCAAATTGCAGAGAAGGAAGGCGCAGTAGCTGTTGCGCATGGTTGCACTGGGAAGGGAAATGATCAGGTTCGATTCGACGTCACGATCAAAGCCATGAACCCGGATCTGAAGATCATTGCTCCGGTTAGGGAATGGAACATGAACCGCGAAGATGAGATCAAATACGCCCAGAAAAACAACATCCCGATCAAAGTAAACAAGTCGGTCTTTTCAACGGATCAAAACTTGTGGGGTCGTTCTATAGAATCCGGGCCGCTGGAGGATCCTTTCACCGAGCCGCCCGACGAAGCATTTGAATGGTGCGTACCTGCAAAAAATGCACCGGACAAAGCGGAGTACCTGGAGATAGAATTTGAACGCGGAGTTCCGGTCTCTGTCGATGGCAGTTCAACATCTCCAGTAGAAATGATCCAGTACGTCAACCAGAAAGCAGGAATGAATGGTTACGGTGTCGTGGACCACATGGAAGACAGGCTGGTTGGGATAAAATCGAGAGAAGTCTACGAATGTCCGGCAGCTCTTACGTTCATCGGCGCACACAAAGATCTTGAGAAACTTGTGCTTACACGACACGAATTGACGTTCAAATCAAAGGTGGAAGAAGAGTGGTCTTGGCTTGTCTACTCGGGTCTCTGGATGGAACCATCAAGACTTGCACTTGACGCATTTATTGAGACTACTCAGCAAAGAGTGTCTGGTACTGTCAGGCTGAAATTCTACAAGGGTGGAATGCGCGTTGTCGGAAGGAAATCTCCAGAGTCCCTGTATCAACACAAACTCTCAACTTACGACAGAACATCGACCTTCGACCAGAACGCAGCTATTGGTTTCATAGAACTTTGGGGTTTGCCCTCTCGCGTTGCAAACGAAAAACTCTCCCAAGAAGCCGCTAGCAAAGGCACGCCTATTCCGGTGGTAACGACCCCCGGAAAGAAACCATAGCCCGAAAAATACTTTCCAGGTTTTTCGTGGAAAAAAATGCTCGCAGAAGTGAGAGATGGTTATTGTCGATGTTTTCCAGTTTGGAGTTGGTTCCTCCGATGAAAAAACAGAATATTCTTCACAAGGGACGATTGGGCTTGTACTCGAAAGACGCTTCCGAGTACACGTCCTCGATCGACATCGACTCTCGTCTGCTGGATTCTGTAATCAAAATCAATTGCGCTCACGTTCTCATGCTTGCCGAGCAGAAGATAGTGGATAAACGAGTTGCCGGTGAAATACTGGAAGCCCTTTCTAAGATCCCACCAAATCTCGAAATGATCGACGATCTCGAAGACGTGCACATGAACGTTGAAAATTTCGTGATTTCGCTGATCGGCATTGAAAACGGAGGCATGGTGAACCTCGCCAAGAGCAGGAACGATCAGGTTGCTACCGCCTTGAGAATGACACTAAGGGACCAATTGGTGGCTATTGGAACCGCAATTGTTTCGCTTGAGAAATCATTGCTCGATCAAGCAACAAAACATGCCGGAACAATTTTTCCAGGGTACACTCACCTTCAAAGAGGTCAGCCCGTCACTCTCGGGCACCAGCTTCTGGCTCATTTTGATTCACTCGACCGTAATTTTGCCAGACTGGTCGATTGTTATCTTCGAGTGGATCTTTCACCGATGGGTGCGGGAGCTCTCGCATCCACTGGATTCAACATTAGTCGCGAGAGAACTGCCGAGCTTTTGGGGTTTGAATCAATTCTGGAGAATTCCCTGGATGCTGTATCTTCAAGGGATTTTGCAACCGAAGCAATCTACGTTTGCGCAGAAACAATGACGGGCCTCAGTCGACTGGCCGAGGAGCTCATCCTCTGGTCAACGAAGGAATTTTCTTTCGCAGAAATGCCTGACGAATTTTCCTCAACCTCCAGCATGATGCCCCAGAAAAAGAATGCAATTGTCCCGGAGATATTTAGGGCGAGAACCAGCCAGGTAATTGGCGATATCGTCGCCGCGATGGGGATAGTGAAATCTCTCCCTTTGAGCTACCATCTGGACCTTCAGGAGCTTACGAGAAATCTATGGAGCGCTACCGACAAGACATCATTTTCAGTATCGATCCTCGCGACCGTGATTCGGGAAACCAGATTCAATTCAATAACTACTGGCGCGGCAATTTCGTCAGATGAGTTTCTTTTCGCGACCGAACTTGCCGACCATCTTGTAGAGAAATTCAAATTGTCCTTCCGCGATGCTCATTCGCGCGTGGCTGCACTGGTAAAGTACAGTTCCGAAAAAGGAAAGGCTGAATTTCAATTTACCAGCCTTGAACCCAGAATAGTTTCCAAGATCCTCGGCGTTTCTCTGAGCCCCGAAGAACTGAAATCGATAGTAGATCCTGCCCTTGTTCTGGCTAGAAGAAAAGCTGTTGGTTCTCCAAACCCAAAACTTGTTCTTGACGCCTGTAGGGCTCGCGCAAAATTGATTACGAAACATGAAGGTACGCTTGATTCTTTCAAACGATCAATTCAGAAATCTAGCGAACTATTGAATTCGGCTTCAAAGAAGATGCTGCTAGCTACTGACGATGACGATGCGAACGTAAAAAGGAAGAAAGTTGGACAGGAGGTGAAAGAGTAGAGAAATGGAAGCAAAATGTTTGGAATGTGATGCAAGAGTTACTGTGGAGGATGACGCAGTAGTAGGTGAGATCGTTACCTGTCCTGATTGTGGAGCAGACTATGAAGTAGCTGCGCTGGATAACGGAACGGTCACGATCAAGATCGCCGAGAGCGTAAAGGAAGACTGGGGAGAATAAAATGTCAGGAGAAAGGAAATCAATCGGAATACTCTTCGACCGCGTGAGGTGGGAGGAGAAAGAACTCGGGCGACAGCTCGAGATACGAGGCCTATCGTATGATATGATCGACGCAAAATCCCAAGTTCTTCCACTCGACGACTCTCAATTTGACTCGCATCCACCGAAAATACTCGTAAGATGCGTGAGTTTCTACCGTGGACTGAATCTGTCTTCTGTTTACGAAGCTCACGGAATCGAAACGATCAACTCGAGCAAGATTCTGGATGTTTGCGGCAACAAGCTCCTGACCAGCCAGGTCCTCGCAAAGAACGGAGTACCCACACCGAGAACTGTTGTTGCATTTTCTTCAGACTCTGCCATGCAGGCGATCGAACAAATTGGTTTTCCCTGCGTGATGAAGCCAATCGTAGGCAGCTGGGGAAGGCAGGTTGTTCCGATCAGGGACAGGGAAACGGCGGAAGCGATGATCGAAATGCGCGAGCAGCTTAGCGATTCAATGCAGACGATATTCTATATTCAAGAAATGATCAAAAGACCTCCAAGAGACATCCGCTGTATCGCTGTCGGAGAAGAAATTGTCGCTGCAGTTTACCGGTACGCTTCCCCTGAAAATTGGAAAACAAACATTGCTCTTGGCGGCCGTTCAGAACCGTGCAAAATAACTCCTGAGCTCGAAGAGACAATTATGAAAACAGTCCGCGTAATCGGCAGTGGGGTCCTCGGCATTGATCTCATGGAAAGACCGGACTCGCAGCTAGTCGTCCACGAAGTAAATGGTACAGTTGAATTCAAGGGAGCGCAATCGGCAACGGATCACAGCATCGCAGGAAGGATGATCGATTATCTTGTGTCTGACAGGTCAAGGTATGAGGGCAGACGCGCGACCCTAAGCGCTTGACTTACTAGATAATTCAAGAACTATAATCAAGATAATGAATCCTGATGTCAACTGAATTTTGAAAAAGTTAGCCGCCTAATCATTCCATCGCCGCGATATGATTTGAGACGTATCTGAGCGTGAGTATAGAATTAGTGGTAAGGAATACAATCGTTTTTGTAATAGCCTTAAAACCGACCCCCCTAGTACAACCCCACGCGCGTGAGTGAAAATGTAATTAGATGGATTCCTTGAGATCCCTCAATTGAACCATTTGTATTATACAAGCTAGCTTGTATTGTACATATTTCTTGCATTGATTTATTATTCCATTTTCGGCGCGATCGCAAGGGGACACGCATTTTGGTACAGAAGAGCTCGTTTCAAGCTCTGTTAGCTAGGGAAGACTATTGCATCATTCGGACTCTAGAAGCTTGGTAAGCCCCATGAAATAATTGAACTTCTCTAATCTCATGACGTAATCGTACGTTAAAGTTCGATACATTCTGAGCCCCTTTTTCCAGCACTGTGGACTCAATCTATAAGGAAAAAGTGTCACCCAGAGAGAAATTTTTAAGGTTTGGAGGGATTTTCCCCACAGATTTGTCTTCAGCCATCGTGGAAACCGAGGCAGAAATCTCCGAACAGCGAATGGTCGGAAGAAACGTCAAGCCTCGCAAGGACCTTCAACTTCTCAAAGGTCAGGGGACTTACACCGACGATTTGAAATTACCAAGCATGCTCTTTGCTGCCTTCCATCGCAGCCCGTACGCTCACGCCCGGATTAGGAATATCGACGTCACTAAGGCGATGGAACTGCCCGGCGTGGCATACGTCCTTACCGGAAGGGAGACAACAAAACAGCTGGTCACCTGGATGGCAAAACCTGGGCTGCGAACTCCCGAGAGACTATCCCTTGCGTCCGACAAAGTTCGATATGCGGGGGAACCGGTTGTTGCAGTAGCGGCAATCAGCCGTGCAATTGCCGAGGACGCTGTTGAACTGATCCAGGTCGATTACGAACCGCTTGACGTTGTGGTGGATGCAGAAAAATCGATGAAAAGCGGTGCCCCACTTCTGTACGAGGATTGGGGTGACAACGTGATCTTTCACGAGGAGATGAAATCTCCTGGAACTGAAGAAGCGTTTCGAGAAGCGGATTTCATCTTCAAGGAAAGGCTGGTCAGCAACAGATACTCTCCAACTCCAATCGAAACTCGGGCAATGCTCGCAAGCTTCGACAGGACCGAAAACCGGCTTACAATATACGCTTCAACGCAATTTCCTCACGCCTTGCGAACATTTCTATCGCAGACTCTAGACTTCCCCGAGAATAGAATACGTGTAATCGCTCCAAAGGTCGGCGGCGGCTTCGGCATAAAATCTGCCGTCTTTCAGGATGAGGTCACAACCGTAATTCTCTCGATGAAGCTCGGCCGCCCGGTAAAGTGGTATGAAGATCGCAAAGAACACTTGATGACTGCGGGCCACGAAAGACAGCAGGTCCACTATGTGGAGTGCGCAATGAAAAAGGATGGGACTCTTCTGGCGGTCAAGGACAGAGCGATTGCAGATTTCGGAGTTTCCGGTACTTTCTGGACTGAAGTGCAGCCCGCGATGCTTACAGTCGCATCCATACCTGGTCCGTACAAGTTGAAGAATTACGATTTCGACCTCTGGTGCGTTGTCACAAACAAAGCACCATGCGGCCCTCACCGTGGATTCGGTAGACCGGTTGCAGCATACGTAATCGAGCGGATGATGGATATTGCAGCGAAAAAACTCAACATGTCGCCTGTTGAAATCCGGATCAAAAACATGATCGATTCACGGGATCTGCCGTGGACTACTCCCATCGGGGTCATCTATGACTCGGGGAACTACAAGGAAGTCCTGCAAAGGACAGTAAAGCTGGCGGGTTACGAAAATCTGCTCGCTGAAAAATCGAAGGCAAGAAGAGACGGAAAATTTCTCGGGATTGGAATTGCTACCTATGTGGAATACACGGCACCAGCGTCATCGCGACTTCAGAGTGCTCTCGGATGGGCTGTTGGAGGATGGGAATCATGTCACCTTTCTGCAGATCCTTCGGGCAAGATAACAGCACAACTCGGTATGGCGGGTCAGGGACAGGCGCATGAAACAGTTTTCGCCCAGGTAATTTCGGATAATTTGGGAGTAAAGTTCGATGACATCCTCGTCGAAGAGGGCGATACACAGCATGCTCCTTACGGATTTGGTGCATGGGCAAGTCGCGGTACAGTTACAACCGGCGGAGCCTGCATAAAGGCATCCAGAAAACTTCGCGACAAGGTACTTCTGATTGCAGCTCACATACTCAAAATTGCTCCCGAAGATCTCGAAATGCGCGACAGCAAAATCTACTCGAGGATAAATCCTGAGAAATCGGTCTCATTCAAGGAAGTAGCTGACACGGCCCTAAGATTTTCCTCGAAACTACCCGAGGGAATGGAGCCTGGTCTGGACGTTATTTCCTTCTACGAGCCTGATGCTCCAACTACCTGCAGCTATGCAACGCACGTTGTTCAGGTCGACGTGGATCCGGAAACCGGAACGGTTCGCCTCTTGAAATATTTCATTGTTGATGACAGCGGCGTTTTGATAAACCCAATGACAGCTCACGGACAAGTCCACGGAGCTCTTGCTCACGGAATCGGTGGCGCGATGTTTGAAGATCTATTCTACGGAGATGATGGTCAACTGCTTTCATCTACTTTCATGGATTATCTACTTCCTACAGCAGGCGAAATGCCAGCAGTTTTTGTTGATTCGATAGAAACGCCCTCGCTCACGCTCGGTGGTTTCAAGGGATTGGGAGAAGGGGCGGCGATTCCGACGGCAGCGGCGATCACAAACGCGATTGACGACGCGCTAAGCGCTTTCAACGTGAAGTTCCTCGAGCTGCCCGTTACACCAGAGAAAATTAGAACGCTCGTATCTCGGGGCATCCCATGAATTGAAGGTGTTCTTACTCTCTAATGGTGTTAGATCCTACCTTGGCCTGTCGTTTCGCATCCTAACTTCGTCATAGTCAACCGTCATATTTTACTAGATAAACATCTAGTAACTTACCCAGAGAGACCTTTTCTTGGCTGACGACAATCGATCCCTAATTGACTCTTACGGAAGAGTCATCAGGAAGTTAAGGCTCTCAGTCATCGACAAGTGTAACTTTCGCTGCAATTTTTGCATGCCTGACCAACCGGAATGGCTGCCTAACGAAGCAGTGCTCACGCCAGTTGAAATCTACAGGGTCGTCGGAATACTTGGCGATCTAGGGGTTGATAGGGTTCGAGTTACCGGCGGCGAGCCCCTTGTGCGAAAAGACGTCGTTGAGCTCATAAGAAATCTATCAATGATTCCGAAGTTAAAACGGCTCGGCATGACTACCAACGGGTACTTTTTGGAAGAAAAGGCAGCTGCATTGAAAGATGCCGGCTTGTTTTCGATCACCGTCAGCCTGCACAGTCTAAAGCAGAGCAGGTTCTTCGGCATTACTAAACGGGACGCGTTCCCAAAAGTCCTCAATGGTATCAAGGCGGCAAAGACAGCGGGATTTGAGAGCGTGAAAATCAATACTGTGATCATTAGAGGATACAACGACGATGAGATAATCGACTTTGCAGAAGCTGCGAGACGCGATGGGTTCGTCGTCCGATTTATCGAATACATGCCATTTGATGGAAAGAAAATGTGGGAAGAGAAGAAAGTGGTAACCGGCGAAGAAATTCTATCGAAGATCTCTTCAAAGTTCGAAGTTGTTCCACTGGAAAGAGAAGCTGGCAGTACATCGATGAACTACAAATTCGTTGACGGTGATGGCGAGTTCGGAATCATAACATCAATATCGAAACCTTTCTGCGGAGATTGCGACCGCATCAGGATGACTGCCGATGGAATGTTTGTTCCATGTCTTTTCAGCAATCAGCAGTTTGATACTGCTTCTCTCCTGAGAGGCGGTGCTTCTGATGCCGAAATATCTGAATTTTTCAAGACCAGCCTGAAGTTGAAATCGCCGGGAGTTGAGCAGATGATAAAACAAAATCAGGCATTGCATCACGTCCGTCCCATGTACGTTACCGGCGGCTAATTTTCGTTAAAACTCTGGATTGCATGTCCAAGCTGATCGATTGGTGGAAACTAATAGGAAGAAAATTGCCTGCCTAGTGCTTGCTGCGGGCTCCTCAGTCAGGTTTGGCGGTCCCAAGCAGCTGGCCGATCTTGGCGGCAAGAGTCTGATCCAGATCGCGATCGACGAGGCTAATTCATCCTCTGCTGATTACGTATTCGTCGTACTTGGAAAAAGCTCGTCGGAAATTCTCGAGAATTTGCGACTCGAGAATGCTCAGGTTGTATTCAACAAGGATTTCGAGCAGGGAATCGCCAGTTCAATCAAATGCGGCGTGTCAAATATTCCCGATGATTGTGCAGGAATGATCATCATGGTGGCTGACCAGCCATTCCTCCGCTCTAGGCATCTGAACATGCTGATTCAAGCATTCAAGAAATCCCCTGGAAAAATAGTTGCGTTGTCAAGCAACGGCGAGCCAAGAAATCCTGTGCTCATCCCGATTAAAATGACGCCCGAACTGGAAAAACTGCAGGGTGACCAGGGCGCCAAAACTCTGGTTAACCGAGATCCCAATACCATCTTGCTTGAAGTTCCCGATCCTCGAATTTTCTTCGATGTCGATACGAAAGATTCATTGGTCGAACTTGTAAAACGGGACGAATCTAAATCCGAGGCTTCTAAAAACCGCGACCCTGGAGAAAAATCCAATGGCTCACAATAATGGAAAAACATCAATAGCCGTCTCGCATCGTAAGGATGCTGACGGAATCTGCAGTGGAGCACTCGTCAGCCACCTTACCTGCGCAAAGATCTATCTCACTGATTACGGCGACATGGTTGAAACCCTCTCCGAGATCGGAAAGGCCGATGAATACTACATTTCTGATTTGGGTCTGAACAAGAACACTTTGGGCGGTTTTGTCGAACAAGTAAACCGGCTCTCGCAGTACGGAAAGGTTCACTATTTCGACCACCATCCGATCAATGAGGATTTCCGCTCAAAACTCGTTGCAACGGGAATGGAAATGATTCACTCCGTTGAAGAGTGCGCTTCTGTACTAGTTTTCAGAAAGTATGAGGAAGGATTCAAAGAATCGCCTCAGATGAAGATTGCCGCATGCTGCGGAGCAATCACCGATTACATGGATCTTCAGCCGTACGCGAAGAAGATTATCGCCTCCTTTGACAGACAGTTCTTGCTTTACGAGGCGACAGTTCTTGCGTTCACAATTGCTTCCGTCGGGCGCGGATCTGAGGACAGCAATGAGAAGCTGGTAAAGATTGCGGAGGAAATTGCTTCAGGAAAATTTCCCCATGAACTAGAAAGAGCGTCAGAATATGCCCAGTCGTACGTGGAAAGGTCTGCTGAGCTCATCTCTACTGCAAAGAAATACGGAAAGAAAGTTGAAAACAATTTTGCGTACATGATCACTAAAGAAACGTCAACCGGGAATGTCGCAAACTTTCTAGTCGGGGCATTCAATGTTCCGGTGGGCGTCGCGATCAGAGAAGAACCCGGCTTTTACGAGATTTCAACGCGCTCAATAGAAGAATCAAAACACGACCTCGGAAAAATCCTCGGAAGAATCTCTGTTAGACTAAGCGGTTCAGGTGGTGGTCATCCTCATGCGAGCGGTGCCAGGATCAAACGAGATCAGCTTGAGGAATTCCTAGAATTGCTAAACGCGGAATTGTCTACACCGGTTTAGACCTGGCGTGAAGCTTGCAATCGATTCGAGAACAGTTCGTCTGATCTCTCAGCTTTCCGGATTCGCCATCGTTGCTCTGACAATGGTGGAGATGTTTACTATACCCAAGCAGTACTTCATCTTCGGGAGCATAGTTTCTACGAGTTCAATGACATGTGTTGCATACTTGCTGTCAAATCAAACTGGCGAGAAATTTCGACGAGGTTTATGGCGAATTGCGGTGGGTATTATAGTCGCCTTCATTTTATACGGGATATTCCTTTTTGGAAACCTCGCCGTGACAAACCTGAAGCTCTTCGGAGTTTCTGGAGCAAACGAACAAACAATATACGGTCTTTTTTCAGGAGCGCCAATCCCCCTGCTCGTTTTTGTCTTCGCCCTTGACGCGATTGGTTTCGAGTCGTTCTTTCGGGGAAATCTTCAGACAATTTTTTCCAGGAGAATCGGAATCGGCGCTGTATTTCTTGTAGCGGCCATCGACGCAGCGATTCACCTCTCGACACTGAACCCTCTTTTTCCCGCGACCGTGATCGTGGCAGATTCAATTTGGGGATTGAATTACTCTTTTACCAAGAATATTTACTCGAATATCATCAGCCACTTTCTTTGGGACCTGATGGTATTCCTGATTTTCCCGATCCACTAGGTTTTCTTAGTAAGGCCTAATAACCTTGGGAGTAATGGAGCGTTGAAGCTGCCCAAAAAATTACTTTCTGCGTTTCCAGAAGAGGTAAAGAACTTGCAGAAAGCTTCCAAAGTCGTCGTCCAGGACTACGGAACGAACTGTAAAGACTGCGAGCGGTATCAGAAGCTTGGCGACATTTGCATGATAGAGCACGGAAAGAAATTCCAGTGGGAATATTGCAGAGATTTTGAATCCAGAGTTGTCCTGCCTGACTACAAGGAATTGATGCGCTCCGTCCGGGCTGACCATGCTCTCGAGCGCAAGAGGGAAAAGGATAGGCGGGAAAAGGAAAAACGAAAAAAACAGAAAGAAAGGGAACAGAAAGAAGAGCTTCGAAAAAAGAAACGGAGATCTATGCTCCGGAAGCGAAGGGAGCGCCTGAAAGAGAAACTATTGAAGCAGAATCACAAGGCTAAAAAATCAACAGGCATTCTCCCGGAAGCGAAATCGACAACCGCTAAACCGGCGCGGAGACTAAAGGCAAAACGGACTGAGATTAAACTCTCTAACAACTTAAACCTCGAAGACGCCAAGAACGGCGTCGTCAGCAAGCGCCACGGCGTATCCGGCAAAAGCCCTGATGTCCCTGATGATAAGAGATAGTGCAAGCACGGTCCTCTCAGGGTAACGCGAAATCAACGGACTCGCCGTTTCATAGAGCCTCCTGACCGTTACCATTCTATCGATTATTGTACTTGCAGTAGCGAGGTCTTTTTTGAGAAGCGCGTTTAGAGCATGGTCTTGCATCTCTGTTGTGATTTTTGTCATCTTCTGAATTACTGAAGCGATCTGTTCGTCAAGCCGTTTCTCAATTTCTCCTACGTGCTGCGCTATCCGCATCGCATAGTACGCCATTCTGCCCAGTTCTCTGATCGCGATGATTCTGATAACTACGCTTGATGAATCTCTGATCTTCATCTGGTCCCTGATCTGACGACTCTTAATCGCCTGAAGCGCAAGGCGCATCAATAATCTGTAAAGTTTCGTTGACTGGTCGCCTCTTTCGTAGGCGTCCTGCGCGAGGGAAAGATCTACTTCAACCAACGCATTAATTGCATCCTGAAAAACCGCTTTTGAAGTGGATGCAAATTTTTCGAGGAGAGTATCCAAGTCAAACTTCGACGGGTCTATCAGGTTCTGCAATATGATCCGGTTCGCGTAATCCTCCGAAATTTCGACACCGATTAAACCATCGACGGCCTGCCGCACCCAGCGCTTTTGATCTGGGCTGATCTTGTTCTTCGAGTGGATCTCGGTAATATCGTGCCCCTGTATGTAAGACGCAGTAATGCAAAGCTCCAGCAACTTTTGATCCTTGAATTGCTCGATGTTAATCGAATTACTCTGAGTACTCTGTTTTTTTCCTCTCGTCGCTGAAATCACAATATCATTTTCATCTCGATCGACGTTAAGCAGATCTCCTTTTTGGAGTCCAAGATTTTCAGCCCATTCTTTGGGAATAGTTACAATGAATGTACCGCCGACTGTTGTCTGTAGTTTTCGCACTTCCATTTACCTAAAATTCCACCGTAATCTACACACAGCAAGTAGTTTACGTATTATACATACTTTACGCACACCGTATTTACTCGTATGAACGTCTTGAAAGAGTTCCATACCTCTTTTTATCTGAGCGGTTTGCAACCTTATCGCACCATGATAACCCACCGAGAAAGCTACGTATTCGATACCGAATGCAAGTTCTGCGCCCATGACTCGGAGAGATTGATCTCTGAGGTAAATACAAAGATCTGCCCAGAATGTTACACCTGGATTACAAATTCGGTGGGACTGGTTAATCTGGGAATCAGGCGAGTACCAGAGAATTAGTTTTCTCTAAAATTTTCTGAAAAGATTTTTTTCGTGGAGTGCTTGCTATCTTGAAATTAGAACAAGAAATCGCTGAAGAAAACGAGGACGAATCATTGCGAACCCGATGGGATGGTATCACACGCCCATATTCATTGCACGACGTAGAACGGCTGAAGGGCTCGATGCAGATCGAGTATACCATCGCAAATCATGGAGCGCGTCAACTCTGGAGGCTGTTGAATGAAGAGCCGTACATAGCAACTCTCGGTACTGTGAAGGGTAACCAGGCTGTCCAGGTCGTGCAGGGTGGTCTGAAATCAATCTACGTTAGCGGATGGCAAGTGGCCGCAGACGCAAACTTGTCGGGAAACACGTACCCTGATCAGAGTCTTTACCCGGTTGATAGCGTTCCAAATCTGGTAAGACGGATAAACAAAGCGCTTGAGCGCGCGGATCAAATCCACAGGTCCGAAGGAAAGGATTCAACGAACTGGTTTGTTCCTATAGTAGCTGATGGCGAAGCAGGTTTCGGAGGACCATTAAATGTGTTTGAACTAACAAAACAAATGATTGAGGCTGGTGCCGCCGGTGTTCACTTTGAAGACCAGCTTTCATCGGAGAAAAAGTGCGGACACATGGGAGGAAAGGTCGTGGTTCCAACTAGTCATTTCATTAGGAACTTGATTTCTGCCCGTCTAGCGGCGGACGTCATGGGAGTTCCGACCCTGATAATCGCAAGGACCGATGCGAATGGTGCGTCTTTGATCACAAGCGACATCGATCCTAGAGACCAGCAATTTCTTACTGGAGAGCGGTCTCCTGAAGGCTTCTTCCGAGTAAATTCTGGTCTGGAACCGGCAATTGCAAGAGGACTCGCCTACGCTCCGTACTGCGATATGATATGGTGCGAGACATCAACCCCAAATCTTGAGGAAGCTGAAAAGTTCGCGAATTCTATTCACCGGGATTTTCCGGGCAAGTTTTTGGCTTACAACTGCTCTCCATCGTTCAATTGGCAAAGGAACCTCGGCGTGAGTGAGATCAAATCATTTCAAAAAGAACTCGGTCGGATGGGATACAAATTCCAGTTCATAACTCTGGCTGGCTTCCACTCCTTGAATTACGCAATGTTCGAACTCGCGAGCGACTATTCGAAGGAAGGAATGCCTGCATTTGTGAGACTACAAAACCGTGAATTTGCAGGAGCTGAACATGGCTTTGAATCAATCCAGCACCAGAGGTTTGCAGGTACAGCGTACTTCGACTTGGTTTCGGAAGTGATTACCGGTGGAATCTCGTCCACCACAGCTATGAAGGGGTCGACTGAAGAAGAGCAATTTACCGAAAAGCCAGAGGAAATCATTACCCGAAAGTAGGAAAAAAGGGAGAGAAAGCTCCCTTTCTCCTATTTTTGTTGCTCAAACTTCCGTGTTGATCCGCCAGCTACATTTAAAGCGCAAAGTTGGACTGATGTCAAAAAAGTAATACGTTATGCCGAAGGAAATGAAAAGCTCCGAGCAGTTCCAGAAACTGATTCCAAAAGCGGTTGAGCTTCGTGTCGTCAGACAGAAAGATTTCGTAAAACTAAAACTTCGAACACCCGAGGTGCTTTACACTTTCAGGACAAACGAAGACGAAGCTAACGACATTATCAAAAGTGCAAAAGAAATCGAAGTAGTCGACTTCAGCAAAACGACGAAAGAAAAAGAAAAATCAGACGAGAAAACCGAAGACTCAAAGAAGAAGAAAAAGTAAACTTTTCTAGACGGTGATCTTTGCGCCCACGTCAGGCGCCGCCGTTTCGAACCCAAATCGTTCAGTTATCTCTTTTGCAAAGGTGTCGCAGGTATCACCGTCGCCATGTGTTGCGTAAACCTTGGGTTTTCCCTTCAGCCGCGAGATCATTTCGAACAGTTCTGATCTTCCCGAGTGACCCGAAAAGTCAAAGCGCCTCACCTCTGCTTTAACAGGTACTAGTTTTCCCCCCATTAGTGTCATACCTCTGTCTAACAACGTCCTTCCAGGACTTCCCGGCACTTGAAATGCTACAATTGAAATAGCATTTCTTTGATCCTGAGAGATTGATTGATTGTAAAACACTGAAGCGCCACCCATCAGCATACCTGCGGGTGAAATGATTACAGATGGAGTCTTTACCAATCTCCGTCGCTCACTCCATCCGGAAACGACCTCTAAATTTTCAAGAGCTTTTCGAAAGAGCTCAGGATCGCGCAGAGACTCCTGGTATCTGTAAAGTATCTCGTTTGCCTTTAGCGCCATTCCATCCATTGCAACTTTGTGCCTGAAGTTCTTCGCCCGCAGAAGACAAGCGATCTCCTGCGCGCGTCCCACTGAAAAAGCAGGAACGAGAAGTACACCACCTCGCTCGACCACTTCATTTGCGAACGCGACGAAATCGTTCTCGATTTTCTCTCTCGGTTCATGATCCGCATTCGCGTAAGTGCTTTCAGTGATGACCGCATCAAGCTCTCCGAAATTAGTATCCAATCCAGAGATCAACTGAGAATCGCGGAGGTTAACATCACTTGTATAAAGAAGGCGTCGTCCATCGTTTTCAATTATTATTGTAGTGCCGCCAGGAATGTGCCCGGAACTAGGGAACCTTGCTCTAAACTCCTCGGCAACTTCTCTTTCATCACCGATTGAAACCCTCTCTGTATTCTTTGACATCGTGAGCAAATCGAGGTACTCAAACTGGAGGTAGAAACCTGATAGCTTGATGAAATCCTGGAGCAATAATGTTGAAAGCTCCAGTGATAGTCCAGTAGTAAGTAGCTTAACACCTTCTCGGAGAAAGAATAGAGGTACACCCCCGGAGTGATCCAGGTGGGCGTGGGAGAGTAGTACCGAGTGCACCTCGCGAGGCTTTACGTGCATCGGAAATGACGGGACCTTTCCAGTACTAGCCCCGTAATCTAGTAAGACCTGATTTTTCTTCCCCTTTACGAGAATAGCGGATTTTCCTACTTCTTTTGCTCCGCCGAGAAATGTAACTTCCAAGACCGCCTAAATTCCTGCTCAAAAAATTGCTGCTAACGTGAGACCCGTTTTCTTTCCAGATGTACCAAAAGCTCATGTACGAACTTTCGGCTTCGGACGGAAAATGAGAACCAGTCTGCAAAAACCAAAAATCTCGACATAACCTTAAATTCATTGCTATAGTTTTTTAGTCGCCTGAGGCCGGCTTTTTTTCGGCCCAAAAATTTTCTTTATTGATGATTTCGAAATCATGACCTTCCAAGTTATCCCAAAGACTGCAAAATTCGAAGATACAGTCCTTCTGACTGGTTTTCATGGTATTGGCTACGCGGGATATTGGACGATCAAGTACCTCATTCAAAAATTGGAGGCAAAACGGGTGGCTTTCGTGGATTCCGAATCGGTATCGCCGGTTTCGTCGACTGTTGCCGGGCGACTAGTCACACCTTACGAGTTTTTCCAAGCGCGTGATCTAACTATATTCAAAGTCGAAGTTCCTCCGTACCGGGGGGCCGAGATCGATTTTTTCCGGAATTTCTCAGAGTGGGTCACGAACTCGAAGTTTCGAGAAGTTGCGCTGATCGGAGGACTAGACGCAAGCCTGAGGACCGACGATTCGTCATATAGAATTGTTCATACATCAGCATACACTCCGAACGAACAGCTGAAACAGGCAAAGATTCTGGAAGATGAACAAATCATAGTCGGGCCGGTTGCAATTATGCTCAACTACTTCGAGGCGCACGATTTTCCCGCTTATGCAATTTTGGCTTACTCCAGTACTGAACGAATTGATCCTCGCGCTGCAGTTTCCTCGATCGAGATCCTTTCAAAGTCATATGGGTTCTCCGTTGACGTTGAACCGCTATTGAAAGGCGCTGAAGTGGTAGAGACCGAAATCGCACGACAAGACAAGAAGCTCAGCAAATCTGAGTCTATCTATACTTAGACTTTGATAGTTCTTTCTTGAATGATTTGTAGTTCCGCGAAGTCGTCACTATAGTATTCTTTCTCTTCAAAGAGTAATTGCGCAGTTCTTCGTTGAGCCAGTCGGCGGCAGGATCGCTTCTCTTGACTAGAACATTGATTCTTTTCCAGGCTTTTGAGTTGAGGATTCGGTCTCTTATGGGAAATTTCTCGATATAGTGGGTAATCTGCGATAAAGGAAATACATCGGAAATTTCTGCCGGTATCAGTCCGAAGACTGACGAAGAGTAGCAAACTAGAGTTCTTTCAATATCGACAACTTTCAAAAGCTCTCTAAACAGTTCAGAAGCGAGGAATGGCTTCGTTTTTGTTTCCGGACAGATGACTAGGTAGTCCTTTGAGAAAAGATTTAGACTGGTCACCCGATTCTGATGCCTTACGATCTCAGGTCTCAAAAGATCAAGTTCATCGAAAACGAAAACACCCCTTTCTTTGTATGCGGGGGTTCCGATCTCGATTCCTTCATGGCCAGACTTTATTGCAACACGGAAAGCTTGAAACGCTGCTGGATGGTTTGAACACTTTGCCCTAACGTACTCCCACAACCTTTCCTCCCAGATTGCCTGCTTTGTCTCTCCTATAGAGAGCTTCAGAGCTGCCAAGTTATGCCGGGCTAGCGCGACTACTCGTTCTTTGCGCTCAAGCGACCTAAGCTCTCGCGCGTTCATTCCTGAGCACAATTTGCAGCTACACGGTAGATATTCCAGTTTTTCCAGACGTATCGTGCCGCTGGAGGAAATATACCGGTCATTTTTGGCGTAGAGCATGTAAGAAGCTGAATCGAACATGTCACAACCTAGAGCGATCGCCAAAGGAATGATAAGCGGATGACCGGCTCCAAAAAGATGAAACGGGCGATCTGGTGGAAGGAATGGTTTGCTCGATAGGATCATTTGAATCAAAAGCGGGAAATCATAGCTTTCCATTACTTCAACTGGAGAACCTAGAGCATAACAGCCGTAGTCAAGTTCCGCAGAGGCCTTCGCGCTTTTCATAACAAGATCGAGATATTTTCCTCCCTGAACTGGAAGAGTCCATATCATGTCTTCCCGCGTCCTTGCTTCGAGAGTTTTTCGGGCAGAATCCAGTGTCTCTAAAACCGTGGCGGCCGCAAAACTTTTCGTAACGTTCAGCCCGGTTGGTTTGTCAAGTATAATTGCGATGTCGCTTCCAATCTTTTCTTCAAATTGCGCCATAGCCAGAGGATCTATGTCGACAGAACCAAATTCCAGAACTTGGTATCCTCCGGAGTCAGTCATAACGGCGCCCTCGAAGCCGATTATTTTATGGATTCCTTCATTCGCTCTCTCATTCAACCTTCGGAACGTTGTGTAAGCGTTGGTCATCACAGCCTCGTATCCCATTTGCCTGATGTCCGGACAAGGCACGAGCTGATGTACAGGATGAATGACCGGGAGAAGTGCTGGAGTTTCGATCCGCGCAGTCTTTGTTTCTAATCGGCCGATCCTCCCTGCCATGTCGGTTGATCTGATCTCAAACCGTGGTTTAGACTTCAAATAAATCGCATCGGAACGAAAGAATCAAACAAGAAACCCGAGAATGGAAAAAATTTTTGAAGGTGCCGGAGTTAGTCCGGCAACCACACTACCTTTTACTGTGCTTTGCGCGCAGTTTCTCTGGAGAATTCGTCGAAAATCTGCTTCACTCGCGTCGCAGAGAGCCTGTCTCCACCCTCGACTACGCCCTTCTCGGTCACTTTTATCGAGTCCATGACCATGATGGCGCCAATATCATCACGAACCTTGGTCATTCCCGGAAATGCTCTCGAGAGTCTTTCGTTCAAGGCCCTCAAATCAAAGGGCTTCTCAAGTAGATCTATTTCCTTAACGAATGCACCATTTAGCACAACTCGGATTGTCCCGTCTCCAGTTCCTGCAACTGATCCTAAAATTAGGTTCAGTTTTTCATCAATTCCGATCAAATCCCCATTATACTGCTTACCGTCTCCAGTCTGAACGCTAACTCTTCGCCCGACCATTGACACAATTTCTTCTGAGAAGCGCCGGTTTCCAATATTAGACAAATTCTTTCAACTCTCCAGCAGAAAGACAGAGTAACCGTTCAACTAGACAAAGGTTGATGTTTCCACTCATTTCGGAAGTATCGCGATTGTTTAAGTGATATTAAGTCTTCTCGGTCAGATAGCCGATGACGATTTCTGGGCCAGACTGCTGAAAATCGGTCTTTGTCCTTCTCCCATGGCCTCGGTTTTTATTACGCCGGAACGGAGAGTTTCTCGCACCTCAGTTGAAATGTCCGAGCTGTGGCCATGATTGGGTTTACATGGGCAAACAAAAGAAATTCGCAAACTGCCCCGAATGAGGGTCAAAGATCAGAATCTCTGATCCAAAAGAATGAAATTGATTCTTATCGACTTCTACTAGAATCGCGAAAATTAGTATGTGCTGTTGAAATCTATGCGCATATCTGAGAGTGCTGGTGACGATGCTGTATAGTTCTACTAACTAGTTGGATTCGAATCTCAGAACGATCTCTTTCGTTATTCGTGAATTAAGGAGCACGTTTTATCATTAAGAATTGAATACGGCTGTAATTTTGAAAGACATATGGGGTTTGGCTTTGTTTGAGAAATTAATGCGTAGTTTGGCGTTAATCATTAGATCGCCATACAGTTTTTGTGTGGAATTTCCTGGACTGCCCTAATATTTTGGGGATTGAGGTCCTTCCTGGAAGATCATTTTCCCTTTTGATCGGGCGACCGGGGAACTCACAAAAGACATGGTAAGTCTTCAACAATCGACACACAAACAGCGAAAAAATGCCGGCTGATAAGAAAAAGTGAGACGTAGGGCTTCTTTCGAAGCACTACGAAAGGCCGAATTATGAATGGAGAGAGTTTAGCCGAAAAGGCTAGACAGCCCTTCCAGAGCTTCCTCTTCCTTTTTCTCTTCTTTCTTTTCTTCTTCCGCGGGCTTTGCTGCCGACGCCGGCGCTGCACTTGCAGAAGGAGCCGCCGCTGCGACAGGAGCCGCAGCCGCGTTCTTTAGGGCTTCATCAATGTTAACTTCTCCCAAAGCGGAGACAAGAGCCTTTACCTGAATTTCGTCCGGAGCACCACCTGCCGCCGAAACTACCTTCTTCACATTATCCTCACTAACAGGCTGCTTCAATTTGTGAAGCAAAAGAGCCGCGTAAACGTATTCCATCTTATAGTCGCAACTGGACAAATCCAGTCAAATGGTATTTAAGATTACAGCTTGAGCTTTCGGTTTACCTTGACCTTGAATCCTCAAATGATCCTGGAAGAAAAAACAATTCTTTGAAACTGATGGAATTTACGGTTAGTCAACTTTCAGCAACGTTAAAGACTCATTACCTTGCAATGGGTTTCAATATGCCCAAGCCAAAGAAAGGAGAAATTTATGGTACCTTCAATAACGACATGTGCTTTGAGAGAGGTTTGGAAAAGTTGAAAAAAATTAAGGACATTGATATTGACGTTCTTGACAGTCACACTATCAAAATCCTCCTGAAAAAGAAGGGAGACGAAGCCGCAGAGACTCAAGTCAACGACGCAATCAGAAGTTCAAAGGGTTACGTTGAGGTAGAATTAGAAACAGTGAACGTACTAAATTCTGGTAAGGGAAAGAAAAAGGATGATTCCGGCGTACTCGACACGCCGTTTTACGGCTAGCCTTTCTTTTTGAACTTTGGAAGAGTAATTTCGCCGGTAACGTCTTCGAAAACTACTTCGACTTCATCGCCGATGTGGCTCTCTTTTTCCAAAATATTGCTGTAGATTCTCGGCCCTTCTTCGAGCTCAATCAATCCGATCAGAAATGGAATGTCTGACTGAAACGCGGGTGAGTTGTCGACGACCTGTCTGATGACTGTGTAAGAGTAGACCGTACCCTTTCCTGTCATCTTGCTCCACTTGATCGACTCCCTTTTTCCGCATGAAGGACACCAGGCCTTCGGGTACCAAATCCATTCGTTACAAGATTCACAAAACTGCATCCAGAGCTCATGAGCCTTGCAGTGATCCCAGAAAGGCTTTGTAACCGGGTTTACCTCGGGAAGTGCTTTTTCGTATTTCTTGGACTCGCCAGACACGGACATTTACTCTTTCCCAAAAATCATAGTCATGCTGTCAACAAGGCTGTTTCCGTATGAAATAGCTCCAATACCGGTGGCAACTCCAATTTTCGCGTGTTTTACTTGTCTCTCTCCGCCCTCTCCTCTCAGCTGTCGAATGCTCTCGACAATGTGTACCATACCTCCAGCCATTGCTGGCTGTCCCGAAGAAAGCTGCGCTCCGCCAGTGTTTATTGGAAAATCTCCTGTGACTGAAATATCGTGGTCGCGAACGAACCTTGAACCTTCACCTTTCGCACAGAATCCTGCATCCTCGATCTGCATGAGTACGGCAATGGTATAATCGTCATATGGCTGGAAAAAATCTACCTCGGATCTTTTCACTCCACTTTCTTCAAAAGCTTTCTTTGCAGAGTCAGCAATTCCGAGATATGTGATATCCGGTCTGAGCATGGAACCTTGAAAAAAATTATCTGATTCAGCCATTCCCAGAATTTTAACTGCGTGATCGCTCAATCCGAGACTCTTTGCCTTTTCATTTGAAGCTACGATGAAACCAAGACCTCCGTTAACCTGAATGCAGGCATCGAAGATTCTAATGGGATCTGAAATCATTCGAGAGTCCAAGTACTGTTCCAAAGTAAGGGGGGTCTTGAGGTACGCGTTAGGATTTTTCATCGCGTGACTTCGCTGCGTAACAGCGATCTTTCCCAGATCTTCTGCGGTCGTGCCGTATTGATGCATGTGTCGACGCAAGATGAAAGCAAATTGGCTGTTTGGCCCCATCATGCCAAACGGTTTTTGCAAATCAGTTTCGTACCTCCAGGTTCTTACCGCGCCTGGCGTCGTAATATTCATCGGCGTGTCAGCACCCAGACAGAGAACTAGATCAACAACACCCGTAGTGACTGCCATTCCTGCCTGGTAAAGAAGCGAAGCACCTCCCATTCCTCCCGCATCGGAGCGCAGCGTCAGAGATGGCGAAAATCCAAGATCCTGAACGACTTCGGGAGAATAAATCTCGGAGTGGGGATAAGCAGCGCCGGTAACAGCCAATCCCTGTCCGTCGAAGTCTTTTTTCTCTAGTACGGCATCTTGAAGGGCGAGTTCAGCCGCCCAAGCGAAGTATTCCTGAATTGACAGTTTTGTCTCTCCCTTGTCGACTCTTGCTCTACTCACAGGAGTCTCGCCAAAACCGATGATCGAAAATCCTTCGCTCAGAAAAATGACCTTGAAAACGTGCCGACTCTTCCGTTATTGAATTTTAGGATTGGTTTGCAAGGGAGGATTTCTTGGCCATTAGAGGAATTCTGATAAAAGCAAATTGCGGATAATCAATTCTGGTTTTAGCGCAAACAAAATGACCGCAACCGTGCCGCAGGAAAAAAAACTCCGGACCGACAGGAAAAATCCGGGCATTGGCTCGCGAATTAGGATCAAAGAAGATTACCGTCACATCAGAGGGGCAGGCAATTTTGTGGATGATCTAAAGCTTAGTGACATGGCGTTCGCTTCAATATTACGCAGCCCATACGCACATGCAAAAATCAAGAAAATCGACTACGAAGAGGCGCTCAAAGTTCCTGGCGTTCTAGACATACTAACTTCAGAGGACGTTGTCAGGATGTCTGATCCTCTCCCCCAAATGACTGTTCCACCTGCTTCGAATTTGAAGGATTATCCAATCGCGGTCGGTAAGGTTAGGTTTGTTGGAGAACCAGTTGCCGTTGTAATTGCAGAGAGCCGGTACATCGCCGAGGACGCGGTAGAATTGATCAACGTCGAATACGAACTTTTGGATCCGGTGCTGGATGCTCGAGTTGCATTTTCATCTAACGATAGTTTGATCCATGAGGCTGTGGGTTCTAACATAATGGCTCACATCAATTACGATTATGGCAACGTTGAGAAAGCGATCAATGAAGCTGACCGAATTATTAGGGCGAAGATCCACTTTCATCGCTTCAGTTCAACGCCTCTCGAGCCAAACGCGGCTTTGGCTGATTACAATGCGAAAGATGGTTCACTGACCGTGTGGTGTAATAATCAAGAACCGTCCTTTATGCTGCCCCAGTTTAACAGCGCTCTCCGGCTCCCCTATGACAAGATGCGTTTCATAACGATGGACATCGGCGGTGGTTTCGGTTGCAAGATTGTGAACTATTCCTACGTAATACTTGCTGCACTTGCCTCCATGAAAGTTGGAAGACCAGTCAATTGGATCGAATCTAGATCCGAGCATCTCCTCGCCGGAAGCCACGGCGCCGAGAGGATCTTCGACGTTGAAGTTCCGGTGAAGAACGACGGCCGAGTGCTTGGACTCAATATTTTTAGTATAGACGACGATGGTGCATATGCTAGACACGAACCTGCGGGTTTGACAGTATGGGCACAGGTCGTGCCCGGCGCGTACAAGATTAAGAATGTAAGGAACGACATGTACGCAGTCTTTACTAACAAATGCCCTGCCGGTCCAAACAGAGGGTTTGCTAGGGCCCCTCATCTATTCATGATCGAAAGGGTCATGGATCTAGTCGCGAAAGAGCTCTCCCTGGATCCCTCGGAAGTCAGGATTCGTAACTATGTCACTAGACAAGATCAACCTTACACAACTCCCAACGGTTGCGTCTACGATGACGGCGACTATCCTCGCAGTCTTCAGATGGTACTGGATTCTCTGGATTACAGTGGGTGGAGGATAAAACAGTCCGCACTGCGAAAGGAAGGAAGGTACATCGGAATTGGCATCGCTACGACCCTTGATTCAGGCGCGCCGAATTTTGGCCAGGTAAAGATGCTCAATCCCCGACTCCCGCTCATAGGAAACACCGAAGCTTGTCTTTTGCAGCTCACGCCAGATGGAAGATTTGTCGTGAAGCTCGGCACAGTTCCTCAAGGTCAGAGCCATGAAACCGTTTCCTCCCAGATAATTTCGGAAGTTTTTGATGTTCCAGTTGAATTGGTGAACGTCGCTACAGGCTTCGATTCCGTCTCTCATCCATACACCATGCACTCCGGAACTTATGGAAGCAGATACGCTGCTATGGGAGGAGGTGCGGTTAACCTTGCCGCTTTAAAGCTCCGGGACAAGGTCCTGAAAATCGGAGCGCATCTTCTCGAGGAACATCTCGAGAGTGTCGAACTTGTAAATGGCACTGTTCAGTCGAAGCTCGATCCAGCGAAGAACATTACGCTAAAGCGGCTTGCTAGGACAGCTTATGGGATGCCAGCGATGCTACCGCCAGGAGTCGAGGGAGGACTTTGGTCGTTGGAGGTATACTATAACGGACTGGAAGCTCCTGATGAAAAGAAAATAGGCAATCTTGCTCTGACGTATTCCTATCAGACTCACGGTGTTGTCGGAGAATTAGATCCCGAAACCGGCAAATTCAAGATACTGAAGTATGCAATCGCGGATGATGCCGGAAAAATAATCAATCCGCTTGTAGTCGATGGCCAGGTGCACGGCGCAGCCATACACGGGATCGCAGCTGCATTATTCGAGGAGTACAAGTACACTGATGACGGGCAGCTCGAGTCTTCTACCTTCATTGATTATCTGGCGCCAGTTGCGGTGGACGTTCCGGATCTGGAGCTGCACCACTTCGAGATACCATCTCCATTCGCGCCGCTTGGAGCAAAGGGGATGGGAGAAGGAGGCGGAACTGCACACGTCGCAGTGATAAATGCGATTAATGATGCACTTAGTTCATTCGATGTACAGCTGACAAGATCAATCGCTCCTCCTGAAGAAGTCTACAACCTGATTCATAACAGATCGTAGATCTTTTTTTGGAATTTTTCTGGGTTTACTCACCCGTGAAGACGGGTTCTCGCCGGTTATCTTTGAAGAATGCATTGATTCCCTCCTTGAGATCTTTGGAATGAAATAGTTCAATTGATTCTCTGAGCTGATACTCCATCGCGTCATCCAGAGGCATCTCGGAGCCGAAATTCACACACGCCTTCGCAGCCCCTATGGCAAGAGGAGCTCGCTTCGCAATCCGTGTAGCGAGTGAGATTGCCTCATCGATTAGTTTGTCGGGCGGAACGACTTTGTTTACAATTCCGATTGTCTGGGCCTCAGCTGCACTGATTCTATCGCCGGTGAACAAGAGTTCCTTTGCCTTGAATCTGCCGACGACCCTGGGCAACCTGATCGTAATTCCGGCACCGGGAGATACTCCGATTCCAGTTTCCGGAAGCGCAAAGCTTGCATCTTCAGCTGCGATAATGATGTCGCAGGCCTGGATCAGTTCAATATTTGCAAACCCGTTTACTGCGGCAATGATCGGTTTTCGAAGTTTTTCCATGTCCCTCCATAGCTCAAGGTTTTCTCGCTGGAATCTTTCGGTTTGCTCAATCGTGTTTGTAAGGAACTCGGAGGTATCTCCACCTGCGCAATAGGACTTACCCTTTGCAGCCATTATCACTGCGCGGATCGCTCTGTCTTGAGAGATATCTCTGTAGGCACGCCTAAACTCCTGAACCATGTTGTAAGTTACGGCGTTTCTTTTTTCCGGACGATTGTAGTATAGAATTGCGATTGGGTCTTTGTGCTCGAATATGATTTCCCGGTATTCCCTTTCTTGCGAGGACTGCATTTTTCTTCCCTGCTCTTCTGAATATTTGAATTCAGGCCGTCATCAGACGATATAAACGGTTAGAAAAAGCTGGGAATCATGTGAGAAAGTCCACTACTGAAGTTCTTTTCTGATGTTTCTCAATACAGCGGAGAACATCGAACTAGTTAGCTTTCCAGTGTTAGTGTTTCTCGGACTGGGATGAAACGATCCAAAGACAACTGGAAAGTCCTCGGCAAATCGGTACTTCTGGCCGTGTTGAAATTTGAATGTTCCTTTGGTTTTGTGATACTTTCTTGAAAATCCAAGGACGGAATCAAAAGCGACTTTTCCCAAGACTAAAATCGCCTTGCAATTTCTTAGGAGAACTAGCTCTTGTTCGAAATATCTTTCGCAAGTTGCGATCTCCTGTCTTGTTGGCTTGTTATCCGGAGGAACGCATCGCACTGCTGCTGTAATGTAGCAATCCTTGTAGAGCAGTCCGTCGTCTCTACTTTCTGAAGTGGGCTGGTTTGCAAAACCAGCTTCATAGAGATGCCTTACGAGAAATTTCGCGCTGCTGTCTCCGGTGAATACGCGACCGGTTCTGTTTCCGCCATGTGCGGCTGGTGCGAGGCCAACGATCACGAGGCTGGCATCGGGGTCGCCGAAACCAGGAACAGGTTTGCCCCAATATTCGAAATCCGCAAACTGTCTCCTTTTCTCTTTGGAGATTCTTTCTCGAAACTCAACCAGCCTGGGACATTTTCTGCAATTCACGATTTCCTCAGAAATCATTTGAAGTTGAGTAGTCATTCGTAAATCATCTTCTTAATTCCAACTTCGACATTCAACCCTGACAAATCACAGATTGCTCCGTAAACGATACCTGGCGAATAGAGCTTGCTTCCTCGCCATATTTGGTTATTCTGATAATATATTGCCTCAGTCTGTGCGCTTCTACGAACGGCGTTGAGCTTCAAGTCTTCGACTTTTTATGACTCCTTTACGCACTAGACAGATAGACGCTGCTAAGACGAAGTTATTCCCCGACCTAGGGGAACCATCGAGAGTGTTGTTTTTAATCAGGTTCTCATAACTGGCAGTTCTGTTCAGCCGGAAAAAAGCTCTTTGGAGGATGTTGCTCGAGAACAGATGTGTGCGCACAAATGGACTGAGGGACAACTAAAGCAACAGGCGAAAAACGCTGTATATCGCCACTTTGACGCGGCAAAGACAAGAGATTTTGGCCCTCTCGCTGCCATGCACTGTGGAGAGGACGATCTATTTTCAAAGTTTGACTATTCAACCCCGCTCAAGAAGCAGGATTATTCCCAAGCTGTTATGCACGAAGAAGTTGCCTACTCCAATATTACCGATTTTAATTACAAGATTGACGACCTCAGAATAGACCTCCCCACACCGGAAGTCGCGATAGCAACCTTTCATCTCGAGACCGGAGGATTGTTTGTAAACGACTATCGCTTCGAAGGCAGTCCGGCAAGGACCAGTCTGCGCGCGACGATGGTCTTCCTCTGGAAGGATGATCATTGGTTGATAATCCACGAACACTTTTCGAGCTTTCCTGACGAACCGAGTAAGCCTCCAGCGAAGCCGGCGTCGTCTCTAAAGAGTGCGAGAACTTAATTACGCTAGAAACTACTCGGAAATCTTCCGGATAGAGATAGCATGCCATATGTCGATTACCGCGGAATAACAGTTCAGCCGGTTGAAGAATACATTTACAGCCTGTTGCGTCCCCGGGATGAAGTACTTACTAGACTAGAGGATGACGCGGAGAAAAACAACGTCCCTATAGTCGGACCTCTTGTCGGCAATTTTCTTTCGCTCTTAGCAACAAGTTGCAAGGCAAGAAATATTCTCGAGATCGGAACTGCCACCGGCTACTCTGGAATATGGCTCGGCAGGATAGCTAAGAAAAACGGGGGGAAACTAGTTACGGTTGAAGCAGATCCGTCAAGAATCAAAATTGCTTCGAATAGTTTCAAGGATGCGGGAATCTCCGACTCGGTTGAAATTGTACACGGTGACGCGAGGAAAGAAGTGCCGAAGATAGTAAATCAAGCCTTGGGAAGTTTTGATATCGCGTTCATCGATGTCGGAGAAAAATCTCTCTACATCGACCTACTCGAAGACTGCGTGAAGTCAATCAGGAATGGAGGGTTTCTGATAGCAGACAATACCTTGTGGAAGGCCCGCGTCGTTGCGCCGTCGACCGACAAAGATGCGCAGAGTTTGAGAGAGTTTAACAAGAAAGTGTTCGCTGATTCGAGACTGCTTCCTTCGTTGATTCCGATCAGAGATGGCGTTACAATCGCTCTGAAAGTTGCTGAAAACTAGCTAGAAATGGCGCAATTTCTTTTAAGCGCTCGAAATTAGGATCGAAAATCCCCTCAAGAGGGGTCGTGGTGTAGCTTGGTTAACATGCGAGCCTCGGGTTTCTCATAAAACGAGAGCGCTCGTGACCGCCGGTTCAAATCCGGCCGACCCCAGACTGATCATTTTCTCAAATATCCTCGGCATTCCGATTTGCAGCTAGCGAGATCTAGTTCCGTCGCAATAGAGCTTGTTTCAAGCTCTCCTGTACAGAAAACTGGGCCACTGCGCGATCGCGCCGAAAATGACATAATAAAGCAAATGAACCCAGAATCCACAAGAACGGGATTACTTTCGCACGCTCCCGGATGGGTTGACCAAAGGGGGGTCGGTTTTAAAGCAACTATAAAATCATAATGACATACTCGAATTGCGTTTAAAGTAGGGTTCTACCGGATCTGTCAAATTATGTTTGCACGCACGCGCGTGGGGTTGTACTAGGGGGGTCGGGTTTAAGGCTATTACAAAAACGATTGGGTATTTGAAAAGCTTAGGATGAAATTCGAATTCTGGTTCCAAACCAAAATCTCAACAAATCGCTATTTCATTCGCGTGTCTGAAGAGATTTCAGAGGCCTATTGAGCAGGTGGGTCGGATCAAATCTGCGCAGAAATAGCGTCAGTTTACCTTCTTTCAGTATGAAAAGAGAACCATAAATACCGAAATACAAACGGAAATTGCATGCCTTACAAAGGTCTCAACACAAAAGCAGTTCACGCTGGTCAGGAAGATCCTGATCCGACAACAGGCGCGAGAGCAGTTCCCATTTACCAAACGACTTCGTTTGTGTTCAAGAGCACTGACCACGCCGCGAATCTATTTGCACTGAAAGAGTTCGGAAATATCTATACGAGGATCGGGAATCCGACTACCGATGTTTTTGAGCGGAGGATCGCAGCAATTGAAGGAGGTAGTGGAGCACTGGCCGTTTCATCGGGACAAGCAGCTCAAGCTCTTGCTTTCCTTGCAATCACCCAGATAGGAGATGAAATCGTATCCGCGGACAACCTCTACGGAGGAACCTACGAGCAATTCCATTACACCTTCCCAAAACTCGGGAGAACTGTAAAGTTTGTAGAATCGACCAAACCGGAAGAATTCAAGAAAGCAATTACACCGAAAACTAGGGCGATTTATGCGGAGACTGTTGGAAATCCGAAACTCGACGTGCCCGACTTTGAAGCTCTCGCAAAGATAGCGCATGACGCTGGCATTCCATTTGTCGTCGATAATACTATCGGCGTCGGTATCGTCAGACCTTTCGATTTTGGCGTGGACATTATTGTTTCTTCTGCGACAAAGTACATCGGAGGACACGGGAACTCTATTGGAGGAGTTATCGTTGATTCCGGAAAATTCAATTACGGCAATGGCAAATTTCCAGAATTTACCGAGCCAGATCCAACATACCACGGTCTAAAACTATGGGAGACTTTCGGAAACTTTCCGGGATTAGGTAACGTTGCATTCATAATCAAGGTGAGAGTGCAATTGCTCAGAGATCTGGGACCTTGCATGAGTCCCTTCAACTCTTTCCTGTTTTTGCAGGGACTCGAGACTCTTGGGTTGAGGCAGGAGAGGCAGTCGGAGAATGCATTAAAGACTGCGCAGTTTCTAAAATCTCATCCATCTGTCTCCTGGGTCAACTATCCTGGTCTGGAAGATCATCAAACTCATGCGCTAGCTGCAAAGTACCTGAATGGGCGCTATGGCGGAATCGTGGGCTTTGGAATCAAGGGAGGCGCGCCCGCGGGCAAGAAATTCATCAACTCAGTCAAACTATTCTCGCACCTTGCAAACATTGGAGACTCCAAGAGCCTAGTCATTCACCCGGCGACGACGACCCATCAGCAGCTTACCAAAGAGGAACAGGAGGCAACTGGAGTTACCGAGGATTACGTCCGATTGTCGATCGGAATTGAAGACTTTGAGGATATCAGGGACGACCTAGATCAGGCACTGAAAGCTGCAACGCAGTGAGGAATAGGCTAAAGCGATAAGGTTAGATTCTTTCATCGCAAGATTGGGTGGGTAACTGTCTTGGAGTGCCTCACTTGAAGCATGGTAGATCAGGCCCATTCCATTCTCCAGAATATGACGAGCTACTTCACTTTCGCAAATCCTCCGAATGAACTAACGCTTGAAAGTGGAGAGACTATTGGTCCGATAACGCTTGCATTCGAGACTTATGGAGATCTGAACAGCTCCAAGTCGAATGCCATTCTCGTACTTCATGCTCTTTCGGGAGACGCGCACGCTTCTAGCTTGGGCGTGCCCAATGCAAATCCCGGTTGGTGGGACACGATAATTGGACCCGGTAAGGCTATTGACACTGAAAAGTACTATGTTATTTGCTCTAACGTACTCGGCGGTTGCAGAGGCTCTACTGGGCCTTCTTCAATCAATCCAAAAACCGGAAAACCCTACGGTTCGGAATTTCCAATAATAACTATTCATGATATGGTGAATGCCCAGCGCTTTCTGATCGACCATTTGGGAGTAGAGAAGCTGTTCTCTGTTGTTGGTGGATCGATGGGAGGGATGCAGGTTCTGCAATGGATGGTTTCGTATCCTGAGAGAATTCGATCTGGAATTCCGATCGCGACTACGATGAAACACTCGCCCCAACAAATCGCTCTGGACGAGGTTGGCAGGCAATCGATCATTGCCGATCCAAATTGGATGGGAGGCAACTACTATGGCCACGCGTTGCCAGCGAAGGGGCTAGCTGTTGCCCGAATGGTAGGACACATCACATACATGAGTGATGTTTCGATGAACGAAAAATTCGGGAGAAGGATCAGAAAGGCTTCTAAAGAATCAAAGTTCGAGCCGGTCTTTGAAGTTGAAAAATATCTAGAATATCGCGGCGACGATTTTGTGAAGCGATTCGATGCCAACTCATATCTCTACATAACAAAGGCTATGGATTACTTTGACATCTTGGACTCGAAGAGCATTGACGATGTTTTCAAAGGCGTCCGGGCGAAAGTCATGGTGATTGCATTCAAGTCCGATTGGTTATATCCTGCTTACCAGTCCAAGGAGATAGTTAGGGCGTGTAAGTTGGCGGGGCTCGAAACAACTTATGTGGAAGTCAATTCATCTTACGGACATGATGCCTTCCTCTTGAGGGTTGATGAGGAGACTCATCTAATTAGGCACTTTTTGAATTCTGTTCCCGACGGTAACAATGCTAAAGGAACTTTGGTAAATGAAGCTCGAGCACAAAATAATCGTTGATTGGGTCAACGAGGGCTCGAGCGTCTTAGATCTTGGCTGCGGAGACGGAGAGCTACTTTCGCTTCTTGTGAAGGAGAAGAAAGTGCATGCGCAAGGTACTGAAATCGATGAACAGGCTATTTACAAATGTGTTGCAAAAGGTCTCAGCGTTTATCATGAGGACATCGATGCAGGTCTTTCGGGATATCCAGACGGATCTTTCGATTTCGTGATACTCAGCGAGAGTCTTCAACAAACAAAGCGGCCTGACTACGTGTTGGGCGAGGCCCTGCGCGTCGGGAGGAAACTTGTGGTGAGTTTTCCCAATTTTGGTCGATACACCGTGCGGTTTCAAATTCTCTTCGGCGGGAAGGTTCCGGTAACACCTGCGCTTCCTTTTGAATGGTTCGAAACTCCAAATTTGCATTTCTTGAGCATTTCAAACTTTTTCGATTATTGCAAGATGAGAAATATCAGGGTCGAAGATTCAACTTACATAACAAATGGGAGGAAAGTAAAGTTTCTTCCGAACCTATTAGCGGAGACAGCGATATTCCTTCTGACGAAAGACAATCCTAAGAGCAAGTCCGCCTGAGCGCAACACCTGCTGGGTACCAGAAAGTTTCCGAAGATAATCTGCTGCACGAAGATTACAGGACTGCCTCTAAAAATCCTGGCTATGGGCTGAAAAGTTAAGGCAGTGGGATTGAGAGGATTCGGCCAACGTATAGTCTCAATAGTTTAGTTATTGATTTTTTGCAGATCGCAAGCCATTCATATTTTGAATAGCTAGTCATGCGCCAGCATGCTTCTCTGCGACAGATGCAAGAAACCGATTGTGGGGGAATCCAAGAAGCTCCTGGACGTGTGCCCCGACTGTTACTTCCAGGTCATGAGCTACATTTCAACCGGGAATGCAAACGTGGGAATTACCCAGGCAAGAGTGATCGGGAGACTCGGAAGAAGGTTTACTTCAAAACTTTTTCTTGCCTTGGTTTTACTTGTCATACTTTTGACGATATCCAGTGGTGTTGCAATCTCTACTTATACGCAATACCAGGCTCCCCTCCAAAACGAACATCAGCTAGTCAACGCTCTTTCAGGAAATCTTACCCAAGAACAAAGCATCGTTCAGGCTGCAGCCACAGTTATCCTGAAGTACAAGGCCCAGATCGCAAATCTCTCGTCACAAGTGGCGGCACTGAGTCAATCTGCCGCTAGTGATCGGAGCAACATAAGTTCTCTAGAGGGAATCGTAGCATCTCTAAAGACCCAAAGTAATTCCCTTGAGAACACAGTTTCGGTCTTGCAAAATAATATCACGCAGTTGAAAGAAAAAGGCAGTAATTTTCTCATCTGGGACGTTCCGGTGAACGCAAGCTCCGGATATTTCCTCTTCGAAACGGTTCCAGATACATTTGACTACCATGATAACTTCTCTTCGACGGTGCCAGTTGACGTTTATTATTTCAACAGCTCCCAGTTTGTCCAATGGTATTCTCACCAAAAAATTTCCGGCAGTTACGTGAACTTTACCGGAACCGAGAGGCAATCCGATACTTTCAAACTTGGAGAAGGTTGCGGCGGTTATGTGGTAATCTACTCCTTTGAATCCACCGGAACTATATTTCCCAATGTCTCGGCTACCTATTACCCAGCTCCAAAGTCGACTGGCTCCTGCTCGCGATGACGGGAAGTAGAAAGAAACGTTTAGATGATCAAACCGTAACTTCGGTTGATCCGGTTCCGCCTGCGTCAGGAATTCACAAACCTGAATGGACACTCTGTTATTGAAATTAGTTACAATACCCGTTCTGATCGCGACGGCAAGCCTCGCTGGGCGGCGGTGGGGAACTGCGATAAGCGGGTGGCTAGTCGGGCTACCCTTTACATCTGCTCCCATACTTTTCTTTATTGCCCTAGATCAAGGGCTTTCATTTGCGACCGCGACTTCAGTTTCCGTTTTGGCAGGCGGGGTCTCGGGAATTGCGTTTGCCCTAACTTATGGGTGGTTTGCCACAAATCGAAGACAGGGATGGCTCATCTGTCTCTCTGCAGGATATCTCTCTTTTCTCGTTATAACAGCGATACTGCAATTTGTCTTTCTTCCCTCCTTCGTTGTGTTTTTGGGATTCATTTCAATTCTCATATTATCAATCAGAATCTTCCCAAAATCTCAGCCAGATAATTCGACTTTTCATTACCCAAAATGGGATCTTCCGGCCAGAATGATAACGGCCACTATGTTTGTAATTGTCGTGACTGGGGCCGCTCCTCTACTTGGTCCTCGGTTGAGCGGACTTGTTACACCATTCCCGATCTTTACTTCGATAATGGCAGTTTTCAGTCAAAAGACCTCAGGAATTCCTTCAGCAGTTAATCTCCTTCGAGGTCTACTTTATGGTCTTTTTGCATTTGCCACTTTTTCCCTTACAGTCTCAATTTTTCTTGAGACTCTTGGATTGCTTGTGACCTTTCTTCTCGCAATCAGCGCCTCCTTGACAGTTCAAGGTATCACTTTGATCCTTTTGAGAAAGTGGAGCGCGAGGTCGGTCTATCAAAAGGATATCTCTACTTGGAAGTAGGATTAAACCCAGAATCGAAAAATTACAAGAAGCTCTGTCGATAGAGGACTATGTTGAGAGGTTGCCTGAAGACTAAAATCAGCTTTGATCTCCAGACGGAATCTGATGACAGCAAAGAACACTGCGGTAATTTTTGGGAAGATCCTTGCTACAGTTGACGGTTCTGGATTCGCCGAGATTGCAGGGTATACAGCCGCGGATCTCGCCAAGAAATATTCTGCGTCATTGGCGATTCTCTACGTTGCAAAATACCCGAAAAACCTTCTAGGAGTGAGCTCAAGTCATACTGTCGAAGTTGGTCTTCCGCTTTCTGATCCGCTTACAGATCGCCTAAAACAGGAGGCCTCTGCTTCGATGGATCGGATCGGCGAGTATGCGAGAAACCTAGACGTAGAAGCGAACCAGGAAATCATAGATACGTCATCGTCCATTGTAGGAACCATCATGGACTATGTATATCGTAACAACATGGACCTGATTGTAACGGGAAGCAGAGGAACAAATACGTTCAAGACTGAACTGATCGGAAGTGTCTCCGAGGGGATTTTTCAAGGAGCACGGTGTGCAGTGATGATAGTAAGGCGAACTTTCTAATTTCTTGTTGAAAGAAATTGAATTGTTTCGGCCAGTCTTTGCTTAGCCGATGAATTCTCATTAAGCTTCGAAAGAGAAGCTTCGGCTTTTGTTACAAATTTCGATGCTTCTGCCCTGCAATATTTATCAGCACCATAATGGAGAATCAGGGACTTTGTCCTCTCTGCTTCATTCGTCGAGATTGGACTATGGCTGACTAACGTCGTTTTGAGAAAATCACGATCAGCTTGATCAGCTTTTTGAAGACAAGCAATGATCGGGAGGCTGATTTTGCGGTTTCTTAGGTCTGTCATCGATGGTTTTCCCATTTGATCTGCTTCTCCAAGATAATCTTGCAGGTCATCCAAGATTTGGTACGCGGCCCCTAGGGATTCGCCAAATGAATAAGCAGCTTCGAAAACTAATGAGTCAAACTCCTTCATTCCAACCAGAGCTCCGCTGGCCGAGGCCGCTCCAACCAGCGCGCCAGTTTTCATCGTTATCATCTTCTCATAGATGGGCACTGATACCTCGGACATTTGAGACATCTCGAGATCTAGGAACTCGCCTCTTGCGGTAAGGCGACCGCAATTTCCTAGTAGGTCAAGGAGTCTTGCGACGAGAATCGAATCTTCACTCAACCTCGCACTTTTTGCGATGAACGTAGGAGCATAGAATAGTAGTGCGTTTGAGACGAGTAAGGCTCTAGGGATCCCATATTTTACGGAGAGCGTATTACTTCCATGTTTTTCACGGGATTCATCAATGATATCGTCTTCGACTAGAGCCGCGGCATGAGCTACCTCGTACGCCGCGGCGATTGGAACAGCACTGAGATAATCACCAGAGATTGCTTCGCACCAGAGCATTGCAATAACGGCTCGTGTCCTATGACTGCCAGACACCGAATCGAGAATTAGCTGATCAAATACTGTAGATTCTTCACCGCATACCGAAAGTATCTCGGCATTGATCGCATCAATGTATTCAATCGACCAAGAGAGACCAGGAGCCGAGACGCTTTCAGTCAATTCGAGTATAAGCTGCAGAAAAGAGTACAAAAGTAAACCTGAAAGTCGCGGATAAATCCTATCTCAGAGATAGGGATTGATTTTAGGAGATCACGCAAAACAGAATAAGCGGGCCGTGGCACAATTTGCCACAGATGTTTCAAGAAGAGAAGAAGCAGATTTCCTATGGTACTTGGAAATCTCCAATAACAGCCGATTTGGTTGCTGCTTCTTCCAATGCGTTCTCGGAACCAAAAATCGATAGCAATGGCTTTGTCTATTTTCTCGAGCTAAGGCCGTCTGAGCGCGGAAGGTACGCACTCGTTCGAATTTCTCCGGCGGGAGAGATCGAGGAAATCCTCCCAGCTGAATTCAATGCTCGAAACCGCGTCCACGAGTACGGAGGAGCATCTTACGCAGTAACAAAAGACGGATCGACGATTTATTTCTCGAACTTCTCTGACCAGAGAATCTACAAAAGAAACAATGATGGAAGGATCAATCCCTTAACATCAGGTACCCAGAATTTCTACGCAGATTATGTCATTGATGAAAAAAGAAACAGATTAGTTTGCATTCAAGAGGATCACTCCGGTCCCGGCGAAGCAATAAATAGAATTGTAAGCTTAAGCCTGAAAAATTTAGAAATTTCTATATTAGTTTTCGGCAACGATTTTTACTCTTCGCCTAGGATTAGTCCTGACGGCTCAAAGCTCGTCTGGCTTACCTGGAATCATCCTGAACTTCCCTTTTTCGGGAGCGAGCTATGGATCTGCGATATCAGCGAAGACGGGAGTCTTTCCAATAAGAGGCTAGTAGCCGGAAGTAGTGAGGAGTCGATAGTTGAACCAAGCTGGTCCCCCAGCGGTATCCTCTATTTCGTCTCCGATCGGTCTAATTGGTGGAATATTCACGGATTTGTGAATAACCGGGTTGAGAATGTTCTACCTATCGAAGCAGAGTTTTCGGGAGCTCACTGGGTTTTCGGACAGTCATCTTACACCTTTCTTTCAAACGAAGAGATCCTGTGCACTTTCAACAAAGAAGGATTTTCGCATCTTGCCCTAATTGATACTCGTGCAAAGTCTCTACTCGAGATCAAGAACTCCTACACCGACGTTCGCTATGTTGAATCCAATCAAGATTTTGCTGTCATAGTTGGAGGTGCCTCTTCAAAATCATCCGAAGTTTCTACTTTTTCTCCGAGGGATTCCAAGATTTCCCGACTGTATCCAACAAACCAGACCGAATTAATTGATCCGTCTTTCCTTTCGATCCCTGTTCCCATTGAGTTTCAGACGGATGGAAATCTAACCTCTCATGCTTTGTATTATGCCCCTAAAAATGCGGATTATTCCGAACAAGATAATGGTTTGCCGCCTCTCATTGTAATCAGCCATGGTGGTCCGACAGGCCGATGCAGATCTGATCTTAATTTTGGAATACAATTCTGGACGTCTCGAGGAGTTGGAGTGGTCGATGTAAATTACGGAGGAAGTACGGGTTACGGGCGCGATTATCGAATGCGCCTACATGGAAATTGGGGAATCGTTGATGTGAGTGATTGTGTTAATGCTGCTCTCTTTCTAGTCAATAACAAAATGTCCGACGCGGGTAAACTGATAATTCGTGGAGGCAGTGCAGGAGGTTACACTACTCTTTGTGCGCTTGCTTTCAGAAAGGAGTTCAGAGCGGGAGCTAGTTATTATGGCATTAGCGATCTAGAAGTTTTCGCAAAGGACACACACAAATTTGAGTCGCGATATCTGGATTCACTAGTCGGACCTCTGCCTGAAAAACAAGACCTCTATCGGGCTCGTTCTGCTCTGTACTCACTCGAAAATATCTCAGCACCAGTGATTTTCTTCCAGGGTCTGGAGGATAAGATTGTTCCTCCAAACCAAGCAGAATTGATGTTTGATGCCATTAGAAAGAAGGGAATACCAACCGCCTACATCTCATACGAAGGAGAGCAGCACGGTTTTAGACAGGCGAAGAACATCGTAAGGTCTTACGAAGCTGAGCTTTATTTCTATTCGAAGATCTTCGCGTTTGAACTTCCTGAAACAATAGAGCCGGTAAAAATCGAAAATCTATCTACATGAGGGTCAGATCAGATGTCTTACACAACGCCTAGCCCTCTCAACGAGATCGCCGTAACTGTAGAACGGATTTCGAAAAGTTATGGTACCGTCTGGGCGCTGAACGGCGTGAATACTAGTGTAAAAAGGGGAGAGATTCGCGGACTTTTAGGAGCGAATGGTTCCGGCAAATCAACATTGATGAAAATTCTTCTCGGTCTGGTTAAACCCGACAATGGTAGGGTTACCGTGTTGGGATACGATCCAGCGTTTCAACCTATTCTCGTTAGACAAAACGTAGGTTACGTTCCAGAGACACCGAGACTCTATGACTTTTTGACAGGTGTCGAATACCTCGATTTTGTCGCAGATCTTCATGGAATTCCGGCCGAGACAAAAAAACAAAGAATCAACGAGTACCTTTCAGCTTTCGAATTACAGTCTCAAGCCAACGATCTTCTTTCAGGGTACTCACTTGGAATGCGTCAGAAAATTGCGATAAGTGCTTCCCTAATTCACAGGCCGGAAGTTCTCATTTTGGACGAAGCGCTCAACGGGTTGGATCCAAAGACAGCAAAGATCGTGAAAGATACGTTGGTCAAGCTGGCATCCTCCGGAGTTACAGTCATTTTCAGCACTCATGTTCTTGAAATCGCGCAGGCAATCTGCCAAAGAATCACGATCTTAAATAAGGGCGCAATAGTTGCGGAGGGGACAATGAGCGAGCTCCAAGTTCTGGCGAGCTCTGGAACGACCGATCAAAGTCTGGAAGACATATTCTTGAGTCTTACCGGCACCTCAGACGTCCGGGCGATCGTGGAGGAGCTCACCACGCGTTGAATTTCAGAAAGGTCTGGGTTGTTACAAAGAGCCTTCTTCTCTCTCAGCTACGTGCAACCTCCGTTGGCAAGAGCAGCTTTCGCTCTCTGATTAGAAGACCATCAATTCTAGCAATCTTGGACGTTGTTGTAATGGTCGCGGCCGGAGGGTTGTCGTACCTTGCGGCGAGGGCCATTGCTGGAACCACTTATTCCTCTGCTTTTCAGCCTCTGATTCAAAATGTAGTGGTTATACTTCCGGCGATCATCCTCGGAATTATCCTTCTTATGGGACTCGTGCTCGAGGTTAGTTCTGGGGCCCAGTTTGCTAGCTCAGACACTGTCAACTGGCTACCGGTCACCGCCAGCGAATACGTGACTGCCTCTGCACTCTCATTGCTTCTCTACTATTCGGTGATACCTATTGCAGCACTAAGCGCAACCTTTTCTTTTTCAATTGTTTTCGGTCTTGGTCCAGCCTGGTTGCTTGCTGCAATACTTTCCCTTTTTTCCGTAGTCGTCGCTACGAGCGTTCTCGAAATCTTGAGGGCCATCTTGAACCGGTTTTCAAGTTCATTCTACAAAAGAGGAGGAAAGGCCGCAATAGTCTTGAGAATAGTATCTGGAATTCTGGTGCTCGTCATATTTCAATCCCTGTTTTATCCAACTGTGTACGAGCATTTCCTGGGAGTTATCACACCAAATTTCGGTCCGACATGGTTCGTTCCGATCTTATGGTCATCCGTTAGTGTAACCAGTTTGATTGCCGGTAATGGGAGTACAGCTGTTCTTTTCGCGCTGCTGACAGTCGCTCTCGCCGCAGTTCTTTTTTCGGTCGCGATATTTGCCCGTTCAAAGTACTGGGTTCCGATGCAGCCGACCATCACGATTTCTTCTGCCGCTTATTCGCCAAAATCCACTTTCGCATCTGTCATATTGAACCAAGCGGAGCTCGCGATCGCGAAGAAGGACGTGCGCGGATTGTTACGGCGTCGAGAAATGATTCGACTTTTAGCAATGCCGTTTGTTTTTCTTGCAATATCTTTTCTGAGTCCAGGTTCCGGAGGTTTTTCCTTTACCAGTTATTTTGGATTTTTCATCGTCGCCCTTTCAACGCTTTTCATTGCAATTTCAGGAATCGGAGCGGAGGGCCGGTCAATCATTAATTTGTATCAAGCGCCCCTAAAAACCCGGGATTTTGTTATCGGAAAATCTACTACGCCGATAATTTTTGGTTCTATATTTGCTGCGGCAATCTATCTCCTCGTTGCTATCTTTTCTAGATCCCAGCCTTTCCAAACTGGCATTTTTTTTCTAGCCGCGATCGGTATTGCTCTGGAGATGGCCTTTTTAGGGACTCTTATCGGACTGCGTTTTCCGAACTTTTCAGAATCTCCGAGGTCTCAATTCATTTCTCAATCGGGTTCGTTAATCGCGGTGCCGGTCGCTGCAATTGTCGGAGGGATCTCGTTGAGCCCGCTACTCGTAACTACAATTTTCAACTTTGCGAGTTCATACAGAGTAGTTGGCTTTGGGGCGTCTGTTGCTATAATTCTGGTGGCCTCTTTTCTTTCGTTCAAGTTTGCTGAAAGTCAGGCGACCAAGCTGCTTTCACAGCTCCCCATATGAGAACGTATTCAAGAGCACTGCAGCAGAATCAGATAATCTGAAATCTCTCTCAAGCTGGAGTCACAGTAATGCCGTCAGGAATGCTTGCCAGGCTTCGGCCGTTTCATATAGTGGACGTTTTCGCAAACGAAAAATTCGCAGGAAATCAGTTGGCTGTTGTAAGAAACGCAATCGATATGCCCCAAACTGATCTTCAAAAATTTGCCCGCGAGATGAATTTTTCAGAGTCATCTTTCATTATGATGAATGAAAATGAATTTACAGACGAGTCGAATGTGCCATTCAAAGTTCGGATCTTTACCCCAAAGCTGGAATTGCCGTTCGCTGGACATCCAACTCTAGGGACGGCTTTTGTTATTCAGCAGTACATAATACGGAAGAAAGTCCCCAAGATTACCCTTGCTTTGAAACTTGGCCAGATAGAGGTCACGCCCGAGTATGAGACATTGAGTGACGGAGTGAAGCTGCTCTGGATGAAACAGAACGAACCAAAATTTTCGAGATCGACCTTGTCGTGCGATCTCCTCGCCAAGGTTCTTGGGCTGCAACGAACTGATTTCGATTCAAATTTTCCCGCGCAGGAAGTGTCCACCGGCGTTCCGTTTCTTATTATCCCGCTGAAATCGATGAAAGCACTAAAGAAATGCCAAGTAAACAAAGAGCGTTATTTTGAACTAATTCGAAAAACGAAAGCCAAATCGGTGTTCGTCTTCGCGCCGGGTTCACACGGTACTGAAAGCAAGGTCAGTGCCAGGATGTTTTCGGATTATTATGGCGTCGCCGAAGATCCTGCCACGGGCTCGGCAAATGGCTGCCTCACAGCTTACCTTTCTCACTACCGTTATTTTGGTTCGGAAAGAGTTGACATTCAAGTAGATCAAGGATACGAGATCGGAAGGCCGTCGACTCTTTTCCTTAGAACAAATCCCACGGGAAAACTAGTCAACGTAACGGTGGGCGGTCGAGTAGTACCAGTCGCGGAGGGTACTCTCCTTTAAGATCTTGTTCTTGTTGCAAGAGCAATCGCAAATAGCATTACTCCGCCACCTGCTACCGTAAAGAGAGTCAAACTTTCACTGAGAATCAGAATTCCTCCGATTACACTGACTATGGGAACCAGATAGAGCTGGATAGAGAGCCGGGACAAAGCATCTCGGCTCACGAGTGTAGAAAATTGAGTATCCAATTACAGTGCTCAAAAGGGCTAGATAAAGGACAGATACCCAACCGTTCAGAGATAGGCGCTTCGGTCTGCGAGATAAAGCTCGAAGAAACTAGAGGAAGAAGCATACTGGTACCCAAAAGTCCAGTCCATAACGCAACGTGAAGAGGACCATATTTCTTTACAAGCGGCTTTGATAGAACAGAGAATACTGCGTACGCAAGCGCACTCAGAACCACCTCCGCGGGCCCAATTAATCCGCCGGTAGATGACAAATCTCCAATCGACAAAATAGAAGCGCCGAGAACTGCCAAGACGAGAGCAAGAGCAATGTTGGAAGTTATCCTTTCCTTTAAGGTAACAGCCGAAAAAACGGTGAAGAAAACCGGTCCTAGAGAAATGAGGATTCCCGCAAGGCCTGAAGATACACTTGTTTCGGCGTAATTTAGGGCAAGATGGTAGAGCGGAACGTATGCGAAGGAAATAACTAGCAAACGGGGGAGATCAGCTTTCTGAAATCGGATCTTCAATCGCCCGAGAAAAATTAGGATTATCCCATATGCAGCACTCGAGATAAACCAACGTAAAAGAGCCAAATTTATCGGAGAGAGTTCGAAATCTGCGCGTCTTATCGCGACAAACGCAAGGCCCCAAATTAAGCTGAGAACAGAGAGCAACCAGTATGCTTTTACCCTTTGCCCTAACCCTTTGCTGGGCTCGTTAATGCCGAGAGGAGTAAGAGATTGGTCTCGCTGAGGATCAGATTTCGCAGAGATCAAGAATTTGAGATCAATCGCTTTGTTGTTTCTCGGAAGAACTTTCAGCTTCCATCGAAAGAAGCTTCTCCTTTCGCTCGACACCCCAGCGATAACCACCGAGTTCTCCGTTCTTTCTTACGACTCTGTGGCAAGGAATGACTAGTGGAACTCTGTTTGAGGCACAAGCATTCGCGACTGCTCTATAGGCTTTCGGATTTCCGATTCGTTGCGCGACCTCGTTGTAGGAAAGGGTTTTTCCGTATGGAATACTCTGGAGTTCTTTCCAAACTCTCATTTGAAAAGCCGTTGAGGCCACGTCTATGGGGAGACTTTTTTCTCCAAGGCGCGTTTTGCCTTCCAAATACTCTAGGATTTTTGAAAGCCACATTTCCAAACTGGACTCGCTATCTTGCTTGGAAATAGTCGCGTTTGGGTACTCATTTTGAAGATGAGCGAGAAGCTTATCATCAGCGTTACCGAGGCAGACAAAACATACCCCTGAGTTAGTTCCCGCTACGAGCACTCGCCCGAGGGAGCAATCCGCAATAGTATAATTGATGGACAGACCATCACCTCCTGATTTGTAAATAGATGGAGGGACTCCGATCTTGGAAGGTCCTTGATGCGGGTACAGCCATGATGCCGAACTGTGTCCCGCGGCATATGTTGAACTTCTAGTGGATTCGCCTCGTTTCAATGCGAGCTTTGCATGCTTTACTCTTACCGCCTCAAGATATTCCCTCGGAGTCACGCCTGTTATCTTCTTGAAACTTCTGTGCAGGTGGAATGGGCTCTGGGTTGCAACGTCGGATAGCTTTGACAAGGAAATTTTTGAATCGTAATTCTCTTCAATGAAAGAACAAACTCTTTGTATGGTTGCAATAGCTTCCGGAACATTTTCATTCAAATCTGGTTTGCATCGAAGACAGGCTCTGTATCCAGCTTTTTTTGCGAACTCTGGGCTTGAAAAAAATTCAACTCCGTTCCGAGTGGGTTTACGCGAAGGACAGGTTGGACGGCAGAAAATCTTTGTGGATTTTACAGCGTAAACAAGGCTTGAGTAGAATCTGTAATCTCTCGAAACTACGGCTTGCCATAATTGATCAGAACTTAATTCCGACATTGGTGATAGAAATTGACCCGTGGCGATGGACGGTGATGAAAGCATTTCTTTTTCAAACTCTGCAGAAACAAATATCGGATCGGGTTATAATCAGTTGTCTCTGTTTCTTGCTATCAAAGAACAGCAGAATGACGACAGGTTTGATTCGGAGGCGATAGATTTCCAGACGAAGCAAGCTATGGTTGAACTAACTCGCAATTCTTGCAAAATGAAAAAATTAAGCCCTAAGCGGGAATTTTTGATAAGATCTCTAACATTCCAGGCAAGCATTTTGCAATTGGAAACAACTTTCTTGTTCATGGTTCGGAGCGACAACGAGAAAATACCGGATTCTCGTGATGAATTTTCGTTACCCTTAACTCAAACTTTTTTAACCAATTTGCATTGGCTTTCGACAACTTGAATCTAATTAATTTCACCGATCTATCCGTGACCGCTTTTGTTTTCAGGAAGTTCGAATCAATAATTATTGACGATGTTTCTGCTATGGGGAATCAAGGCCGGAAACTTTCTGAGTGATTTCGAAACTTGAGCTCGCCACGCCGCGTTAGAACTATATATTCAGTGATTGCCTCCCCCAACCGGCTCGATATTCTTCGGATATTGAATACAAAAGGCCCACTGAGTTACTCGGAACTTAAAACTCTCGCCGGTTTCAAATCTAAGAAAGAGTCTGGCAAATTCGCATACCATCTTCGTAAGCTCGTAAAACAGACCCTTATTTCTCTAAACCGAGCCGAGAGGAAGTACGTTGTTACAAGTCTCGGCAGACTTGTCCTGAACTTGACAAAGCAAATCGAAGAACAATCCATGCTCGAGTCGGGGAAGCTCTACGTAAGAAGTTCAAGACAAGCGATGGAAGAGTTCAACGCCGACAGAATTCTGCAATCTCTGGTGAAAGAAGCAGGTATGCCTGTCGAGCTGGCGCAGAAAATAGCTAGCGAAACTGAATCTCGCGTTTATAAGTTTCAAACGGCATATCTAACGGCTCCACTTATTCGCGAGATTGTAAACAGCATTCTTGTCGAACACGGTTATGAGGAATACAGGCATAAGCTGACAAGATTGGGACTACCGGTCGCCGATGTCACCGAACTGATTAACCGGACTGGAGACAGTTCGGAGTCGATAGACTCGGTTCTGTTTGCAACTTCAGCCAAAGTATTCGCAGAGTACGCGATCCTAACAAAGATTCCAAGAGATGTATCGGACGCACACCTTTCCGGGGACATTCACATTTCTAATCTGGGTGCCTGGAGCTTAATGCCGGATTCTGTCTACTTTGATCTAAATTTGCTTTATTCCAATCCTTACAATCTTGGAAGTAAGCTCAGCAACATACCTAGGCTTGGCGCAATCAAGAATTTCGATGCAGCTTTTGAAACTCTTGAGGTTCTATCCAGTATAGTATCCAGGGAGGTAACAAGCGAAGTCTGTTTAGACAACTTGATCTCGTTTCTATCCAAGCTGTACGTTCCGAGGACAAAAGAGGAGCAAGTGAAAATGTTTTCAAGAATGTTTTCGTCGCTAGCAGCGGCAACCTCGCAAACGAGAGCTAAGAGCGTTACATTTCGGATCGGTGAACCACCGAAAGAAGAAGACATTTCTTCACAACTTGAACTCCGTGATTCCTTACTTGATGCATATGCCAAGTATGTTGAGTTTGTCCCGGTTCCGGTTATCCATCTCGTCGTATCTCCTGGACGATACTTTGACAGAAAAATTGTTGAGGGAATCGCCAATGCAATCTCAAAGGGAGGCGAAATCGCGCTCGAATCTGAGGGAAAGTACCTGTTTTCGGGTCTAAGATTAGACAACATTGGTCCAAAAGGTTCGGCGATGAGAGATGCTGTCGCCTACCTGCAGAGTTTGACAGTGAATCTCCCTAGGCTGGCATATGAGTCGAACAAAGACGAGACTTACTTCAGAGCGAAATTATCCCTTTTGATTCAGACGGGAGTCAACGCTCTTGTCAATCGCAAGGATAACGTCAGGGATGGGCTGAAAAGAGGATTACTTCCTGCGATTTCGCAAATTCCAACCGTGTCTTCACTCGAAGAGATGCCCATTGTTGTCAATCTGATCGGACTCGACTCTGCGATTTCGAATCTTATTTCCGAGCGGGAGTCTTTGTCGAAACAAGAGCTAGGTGCGAAGATCATTGATACAGCGAGTAAGGTGACATCGGAAAAATCGGAAAAGTTGGGTCATCGAGGACTTGTTTCCATGGTTCATATGGATGGATGTGAACGTCTGTCAGAACTCGATGTTGAAAGGTATGGTCGGTCCCAGGAGAGCCGACTAACGGCATACCAGGAGGGTATCAATACGGTCTCTGATACCGTGGATAACGCGGATACAATTGCCGAGATCGCGGACCTATCCAGAGCAACCAGTGGCGGCTGTACGGTTAGATTGGGATTCTCATCAGATCTGGGGGATAACCAAAATTTCGGAAATGCTCTTTCAGCTATATTCGGAAAAGTGCCATTCGCTAGGTTTTCAAGAAATCCCCAGCTGTGCCGAAAGTGCGGAATGAAAGTTTTCAGCGGAGGGAGATGCCCGAATTGCAAGTCGACTTCTCTTGCGACCCAAGCGGTTCAAATCTGATGCTGCTGAATCGAAGTCGCGTTACTTAGGCAATCGCAAATAACTGTAGCCCGAGGCTAACGAATTTTCACATGTTAACAGTTTTGCACCAAGAGCTTTCGTAATGCCTAAGAGAGAATGTCAATTCTAGTTCACTAATTTTTACAGCTGGAAATCAGACCGCGCTCAAAGTTTTTTGGAGCCCGCTTAATGTTAAATATTCTTTCGCATCTCCCTTTTGCGCTTCCCATGACAGAAAAAATAAATTCGTTTACTCGTTCAAAGAGACGAGATCAGTTAGGACAGACGATAAGTCGAAAGACCATGCCTTCTTTTCCGGAGATTTCCCGCTGGAACTATGCTGAAGCTAATATCGCTCGAAAAATCTTGCGCTATGCTTAATTTGCATGAAGTATAGATTACTTTAGTGTATTAATTTCGACAGACTGTCAAGAAAATTTAAGTAAATGTTATAGTGGTGGGTTTAATGGAAACAGGTTCTATTGACGATAAAATAGCAGAAGAAATTGAAAATGTCGATGAAATAGCGAAAGAGCTCGAACAAATTGCGGTACCTATTGAACTGCCTAGCGAGACTCTGAACTTTTTCGGCGGGGACGAATTGCGGGCGCGCGTATTCTATGAAAAATATGCGCTAAAGGACCTAGATCGCCAAGTCGTCGAGAAGACGCCGGTGCAAATGTGGGCGAGAGTTGCGCGCGAACTTGCTTCGGTTGAAACTACCGAGGAAAAGCGGGAAGAGTGGACGAAGAAATTCTACTGGCTACTAGAGAACTTTAGGTTTGTACCCGGTGGCCGAATAATGTTCGGTGCAGGTCAGCCCCGAAGGTCTACGCTTCTGAATTGTTATTATCTTCCGATAAAGTCCGACTCTCTTGAAAATATCTTCGACTTTTGCAAAGAGGCGGGAAGAACATACTCCTATGGAGGGGGAGTAGGAACGGACATTTCGATCCTTAGACCGAAAGGAGCTCCGGTAAACAATTCAGCTGTCGTCTCGACGGGTTCAGTTTCATTCATGGAACTCTTTTCGATCACGACTGGTACCATTGGGCAGGCGGGACGAAGGGGTGCTCTAATGATAACGATTCACGTGGATCACCCGGATGTTGTTGATTTTATCGATGTAAAGCGAGACCTTGCAAAAGTAAATCATGCCAACATCAGCGTCTGCATTACTGACAAGTTCATGCAGGCAGTTGAGCGGGATGATAACTTTGTTCTCGCTTTCAAGAATGAAAAGGCAGATGTCAAGCGAGTAGTCAATGCCCGCGAGCTATGGGATAAGTTAGTTAGGTCAGCTTGGGCATCAGCGGAACCAGGAATTATTTTCTGGGATAATGTCAAGAACGAGTCACCCACCGAGTACAACGGAATGGAGGTCCATGGATTCAATCCATGTTCGGAGCAGTGTCTAGAGGACTATGGTTGTTGCTGCCTAGGCAATATTAATCTCTCTTCATTTGTCGTCGACGAGTTTTCCGACAAGGCGAGGATTGACTGGAGAAATCTGGAGAAAGCATTGAGGTACGGCACGAGGTTCCTGGACAACGTTCTGGATTACAACTCCGATAAGCATCCTCTTGAAGAGCAGAGAAAGGCGTCAATGTGGTCTCGCCGCATTGGTGTTGGCTTTACTGGGTTTGCAGACATGCTGATCAAGCTGAATCTAAAGTATGATTCTCAACAAGCTGTAAAGTTTGTGGATCGGCTCTTCGAGAAAATGAAGAACATTTGCTACGATGAAAGCTGCAATCTGGCAGTCGAAAAAGGACCTGCTCCTGCCTTTATCGCTGAGAAGCACCTCTCTCGTCAGTTCATACAGCGGCTAGATCCCTCTGTAAAGCAGAAAATTCAATCGCAGGGAGTACGCAACTCTTGCGTGCTCACAGTTCCACCCGTCGGAAGCGGTGCTATTCTTGCTGGTACAACCTCGGGTATAGAACCGATCTTTGCAAGCAGCTATGTTCGCAAATCAAAGTCTCTATCTGGGGATGAGTTCAAGGTTTACCATCCGCTAGTTCAGCAGTACATGAAGAGGTTTTCCTTGAAGAAGGAGAGCGAGCTTCCAGAGATTTTCGTCACAGCTCATTCCATCAAGGCAGAGTTCAGGGTTCAGATGCAGGGAACCATTCAGAAACACATTGATTCGAGCATATCAAGCACGGTGAATATTCCAAAAGAATCCAGCGTTCAGGATGTAAAGGACATTTACTTCCAGGCATGGAGGGCGGGCTGCAAGGGAATCACTGTCTATAGAGAAGGAGCGAGAGAGGGAATCCTTCTGACGAACGAAGAGGCGAGCTCTCAGAAAAGTGGTATGGGTGCGCAGAAAGCAAAGTTCGAGCGGCCGACGATTCTCACCGGACACACTATGAAGATGAAGATCCCGCAGGGTAGCCTATATGTTACTGCCAACAAAAACGGTGATGATGTCATCCGCGAGACATTCGTCACCCTAGGAAAATCCGGCGGTGATGAAAAAGCTGACGCGGAGGCTATTGGAAGACTGATCAGTCTCTACCTGCAGCACGGAGGCAGCATCCAAGAAGTCATCCATACTCTCAAAGGGATTCAGGGGAGAGACGTCTCGTGGGACAATGGACAGCAACTATTGTCCGTGCCCGACGCAGTAGCGAAAGCGCTGGCAAATCTGAGCGGTACGGTTGTGGAATCAAAGCCCGAGTTAAAGCACTGTCCGGATTGCGGCGAAAGTAGCCTGATATACGAAGCAGGGTGCTTCCGCTGTGCTTCGTGTGGATATTCCAAATGCGGCTAGCTGCCCGCCTTTTTAGGGCAACGCGCACTCACGGGTTCAATATCAGGGAAAGAAGAGCTGCTCTTACGTTTCGCCCGTACTGCATTTGCCTAAAGTATCTTGCTTGTGGCATCTGATCCACATCAGATCTTATCTCGTCGACTCGAGGGAGCGGATGCAACACAATTGCATCCGGTTTCATTTTTTTCACCTGCTCTGCGTCGATGAAATAAGATCCGTGAACTTTCTCGTATTCCTGCTCGTCAGGAAACCGTTCCTTTTGGATTCTGGTCATGTATAGAACGTCAAGCTCGGGAAGTATGTCCTGCAGATTCTCCTTTTCCGTTATCTCGACTGTCTTTGATTTACCGGGCACAAGACCGATATCGTGAGTGGCCTCTTGGCGGATCTTCAAACCGGGCGGCGATACGAGGTAAATCTTGACATCATATTTTGCCAATCCGTAAATCAAAGAATAAACAGTTCTACCGAATCTTAGATCGCCGACGATTCCGATTTTCAATTCATCCAGTCCTTTTTTCTCCTTCATTATCGTGTATAGATCGAGCATCGCTTGTGTGGGGTGTTCTTCGGTTCCGGCGCCACCACTGATTATCGGCTTTGCTGCAATCTCGGCAGCAAAGCGAGCTGCACCTTCCATCGGGTGTCTCAAGACAAGAACGTCAGAATTTGCTTCGACGACCCGGACCGTATCTGCGAGCGACTCTCCCTTTTCCATTGAAGTGGTTCTCGTCTCGCTAAAGCCGACTGAGATCCCGCCGATCGAAGCCATCGCGGATTCAAAGCTGAGCCGTGTCCTTGTGCTAGGTTCGAAAAACATAATTCCGAGAATTCGGCCCTCACCTAGAGCGACCTTCTCCCGGTACTTCATCTCTAGTAACTTGTCAGTTGTTCTAAACAATAATTCGAGTTCATCCCTTCCGAAATCTTTCATGGAAAGGATGTCTCGTCTGAAGAAAGGATTCGGCATGCTTGCTAAACTTTCGCTCCGACTGTTAGATTAACTGATCTTTTTCAGGCTGTCCCGACATTCGATAAACATTTGCGCGGCTTTCTAGGTTCTACGTAACTCGACGAAAAGCCCTCACAAACGTTTAATAGAAATTTTGAGGTTTTGCTTCTAAATCGGGAACCCACAGGGGATCGTTTTTTCATTGAGCAAGAGTGTTTACTCGGGTACAAAGTCCTTTGCAATAAGAGGGTCAATTCTTTCGTACGAGCAGCTCGACGAGCTCGCTGACTCTGATAGCCTTGATACCTTTGTTTCTAAACTGAAAGGAACTCCTTATGGCGATTCTCTTTCCGATCTTCAAAGACCTTACGATGCAGTGCGGATAGAGCTTGCCCTGCGAAGACGACTGGTAAAGGTCGCTCGCTCGATGATTACCGCGACTTCAAATTCAAAAGTACTCCAGGCCTTCTACTCGAAGTTCTTGGCCGATAACCTGAAGATAATCCTGAAAGGGTTGGCTCTCAACAGGAGCTATGAGGATATTTCACGATTTGTCGATCTCTACGCAGAGGAGTTGGTTGGGAGTAGAGACGTCATAGTCCGCGTTCTTGCTTCAAGACGCCTTGATGAGGCTGTTTCGACTTTGCGTTCAACACAGTATGGTGAAGCGGCCGAAACTTCGGTCAAAGCCTTTAATGAAAGTGGTAATTTTCAGGTCATTGACCTGTATATTGATCGAGCATACTACAGGACCCTTTTGAATGGGTTCCTTGCAGAAAGGTCGGACAAGCGCGATCTTAGAGAGCTCATCGCTCTGGACGTGGATGCGTTCAACATCACCTCCGTACTCAGAGCGCGTGAATGGGGTCTTTCTCCAGGTGAGGCAGAACAATTGATTGTTGAACCTGAATTCAGGGTGCCGAGGGATGTTCTCGTTGCGCTGGCAAGATCTGAAACGGCAAGTGAATCAATAGCGCAGCTTGATAAGACTCCTTACTCAGGATTGATCTCTCAACAGGACTCTTCGAATCCCAGCTGGATTTCGATGCTCGAGGCTGCATTTGAAAAGCTAAAACTTAGGGCGGCGAAGAGAACCTTCACATGGGATATTTTCAGTACTAGTGAAGCGCTTGGTATCCTGGAACTTATCGAGTACGAGATAAGAGCGCTTGCCGCAATTGGGTTTGGGATCGAGCAAAAGATTCCTCGAGCAGAAGTGATGCAAAAACTGTCCGGCTACGGCTCAAATGCATAAAGTTCACTCAACTCCCGAAAATACTGTTAGCAATTGGTTCCACGCGAGTACTTACCGCGATGGAAGCCTAGCTTCTTATTACTAAAGCATTAAGATACTTCGTTTAGGCGATCCGAAGGACTGAAATGAAGTTCTGGGACAATTTTCCCAGATCATCAGTTAGAGCAGAGGAATCTCAATGCTGCAAGGGACTTTCTTGCTGCATCTGTTTGATTTTCCACTCTAATGCCTGTTTGAATTCGGCGTTATCTATCAGGTTCAGATTCTTTCCGCATGTCGGGCATTTGAAAAATGCTTCCATCGCTTCCTCGAACGTTAGTTTCTTGCAGGTCTGCGTATCGCAGCTGTAAAACTCGTGCTCTTTTTCGTAATCCAGTCTCTGTCTCAGCCGCTCGAGAGCCTTCTTCTTCTGGGTTTCAATAAAGCCGTCTACCTGATCTCGCTGAGCCTTCCATCGATAGACAAACCAGCCCCTTTTCAGATCGCGAACCCTGATGCCGGAGATAAGAGATCTTCCGAAGAGGTCGTAGAGTGCCTTCCTAACAGAGTTAATTTTCAGCCCCGTCGCGCTTGCTATTTCCTCATCCGTTGCATTTTCGTTATTCAAAAGTGCCCTTGCGACTTTGACGTAATCTTCTCCTCCTAGGAGACTAGCTATTTTTACAAAAGAGTCCTCATATTCAATTTTCATTTACAAATTCCACCTTCTTTCCTCGCATACTCGGTTTGATTCTAATTCTTGCATTCCTAAAGGTATTATAGAGCTCTTCTCCCATAAAAACTCTATCAAGGAAGATTGCTAGGGCAGCGACTTCACTATGGGGTTGATTCCCGATCGAGATGTTCAGGTCAACTGACGAATAAATATCCCGCGGGACTTTTTCGGCACCAACGACCACAAGGATGTCCTTTCCACTACTCTGCCGTACTTTTTCGATTCCGCTGGAAAGATCCTCCCCATACATTGTGAGATGGACCTTAAGCCCATTCCAATTGCGAACAAAATCTCTCCAGTTTTTCACGTACTCGATTTGAAAGTTTCCTCCCCACCTTGCACTTATTCGACGCAACGAATCAACCGTGTGATCATCCGCACCGGTGAGGAATAGCTTCTTTGCCCCAAAAGCTCGCGCTACAAGACCAATGTGAGTGCTTATCCTTTCATCCCGGACGAGCCTGTGTCCGAGCCTCAGCACAGTCACTTCATGCTCTTCTGAATCTTTGAAGGGAGAGTCGCGACTGGAAATGGAACTCTCTTTTACGATCAATTTCGAAGCAAGAACGGATTGCCCGGCGACTTACGAGTCGCCGGTACTAGTGAGTTCGTCCTCAACAGGGACGAAAAGTTGGATCTTCAGAAAGTGCTCTAATTTTCTGGCTAGCGCGTCCGTTGGCTTTATCGATCCAGCCTCCAGGTGGCTTATGACAGACGGCTTTTCGTTAATCTTCATACCGAGTTCGTCCTGTTTTATTCCCAAGAGCTCCCTAGCACTCTTGATTACCTTGCTATAATCTTCGCGCAAAGTCATATCCTCATTTCCATAGTAATTGGAGGTTGGTCCAATGGACGAAGGAACTCGCGGCTTCACTGAAACACTGGTACTCCTCGGACCATACCCGACATCACTTGAGATGTGCTGAGGTCTCGCGACCGGCTTGGGAACCCGAGCGGCAGTTCCAAATTTTGAACAGCCTTTGCAAACTCGGAAGACGCCTCCGTCAATATTGACGACCTGAACGTCTCCACGAATATTGCTACCACACAATTCACAATTCAATAGAAATACCCTATTTGATACGGGGGAAACACGCATTTATGTGCTTTGTGAACAAACCACAATTTGCTATTGAGAGAGAGAAAAAAGAAAAAGGCCGTTGCTGAAAAAACTGTTGCTTGGGCCGCAAAAAGTAAAATCCAGATAAATTCTGCAATCGAAAAAAACAAATTCGATAAAATAAAGTCTGAAATGACGCTCGATTACATTTTCGGCCGAAACGTTTCCAAGAACATTGACTTTTCCAAAATAGAATTTGTACATTCTCGAAAAACGGGAAGAATTAAGCAGCTCGAGGATAAGGAATCTGGAAAGGTCCTTTTCACATTTCGTCCAAACGGCACGATTGCGCCTACTCCAACCGGTGCCTCAATGATGATTTCAACCGGAGTTGATCCGAAAGCGAAGTGGATTTTGACCGTGATTGACGGAGTTTCTGAAATCATTGCAGGTGGAAAAACGATCTTCTGCAAGCATGTCGTAAGTTGCTCTGATGCACTTCGACCTGCCGAAGACGTTGTAATAGTGAATGAAAAAAAGGAGCTTCTCGCAGTAGGACATGCGGTGATCGGCGGCCCTATCGTGAAACAATTTAAGCGAGGTCAGGCTGTTAAGGTAAGAGAAGGGACGAACTAAGGGATGCCGCAAATGAATCTCAACAACCGTCAGGCTCGCAGAATGATGGATAGTATGGGAATCAACATGGATCAAATAGAAGGCGTCGAAGAGGTCATAATCAGAACGGCAGACAAGGACCTCGTCATCAAGAATGCCAACGTTTCAGAAGTCAGAATGAAAGGTGGTGGTGGCAGAATATTTCAGGTCGCAGGCGACGATGTCGAAGAGAGAGGACGTGAGAAGCCAAAGTACACCAAGGAAGATATCATCCTCGTTGCCCAGCAGGCAAATGTCTCTGAAGCTAGAGCTGAACAAGCTTTGAAGGATAATGACGGCGATCTAGCGACCGCAATTTTGAAACTGTCTTCCTGACACTGAAAGTTACTGCAAACTTTAAGACAGTAGCTCAAGTCGTTTGGATTTGTCCGCATTATTTTTCGCGGGTCCCTCTGTAGTTTCCAATCAACATCTTTAGAATCACACATGCGAGTCGAGTAGGTAAATTGGCTGTCGAGACAAAGCAACAACAGGAAAAACATGACGTTGAACGTTATCCGGATAAGAACGCTTCAAAGATTCAGAATGCGATTTCAATCCTCTCTGACATGGAAACGAAACTTGGAGGTCTATCGGGTCAAGTGTCTGACATGAAGAAAAAACTGCTGAATTTTGCGGAGACGGAATCAGAAAAGGCAAAAGCCGAAGTAATCGAGCAGGCAAACAAGGAGGCGCAGGACGCGATGGAACAGGTAAGGCAATCTGCTCAGAAAGATGCGGACGCAATAATTACAAGAGGAATGGCTGAAACAAATCAGCTCAGGGCAAGAATTTCGGCCAAAGTTTCAGATGCTGTTGAAATTATTGTAGAAGCATTGCAAAGTGCTTGAGTAAAATTGACAGAATTCTAACAACTTGCTAACTGTCGGAGTTTGAAAAACAAATGAAAGTAGTTGCCATAGGCAGCCGCGGATTCGTTGCCGGGTTCGAACTCGCTGGCATGGATGGAGTGCGTGTAGAAAATTCTGATCAGGCACTAGCTCAAATCCGAGATAATCTGAACAAGTCTGATGTCGCGCTGATACTAGTATCAGACGATGTCTCGGCCCCAATTCACGATAAACTACTACAGATCAGAACTGAGCGCCCGATGCCTTTGATTTACGAAATCCCCGCCCCAGGGAGCAAGAAAGAAAAAGTGGAGTATAGGGCGATGCTAAAATCAATTCTCGGAATGTGACATTGTGGTTTTGAGCGGAATAGAATATACCGTAAAGAAAGTTAGCGACGAAGCGCTTGATGAAATGTTGCAGAGTATCGCGGAAGCAAAAACTGCAGCACTCGATATCGTTGCAAGAAAATCTGGCGAAGCCGAGACGGATGTCGCTCGAATATCTGAACAGCAGAAAAGACAAGCAGAGGCGCTGAAAAGACAGATCATCGGCAGCGCCGAGATGACTTCGCGGAATCGGAGCCTCGAAATAGTCGAAGAGAATTTGAACGCCGCGTTTTCGCAAGCCCTTGCGCGACTGAGTGAAAAGGCCTCTGAAATAGGGTACAACCGTATATTGAAATCGCTTATCCTCGAAGGAATAGATGAAGTCGGCGGGGATAATTTTGTGCTAGGCGGGAATGTGAAGGACCAACAGTTATTAGAATTAGTCGCTGATGGCATTTCTCGCGAAAGGAATGTCAAGATAAATCTTTCAGATTCTGTGATTCAAAACAGTGTCGGCGGGGTAGTCGTTTCGTCCGCGGATGGATTTGTCAGTTTTGATAACACGTATGAAGCCAGACTTGAAAGGGTAAAGCCAGATCTTCGGAAGAGGTTAGCTCAGCTTTTTTCAGTGCAGAGTTAGAACCAATCGAAAGACATTTTGGGATTAGTGGGTGTGTAACTAGACTATGCCAGTTAAGGGTAAGGTAATTTGGATCAGCGGACCTGCCGTCAAAGCTGATGGCATGGCTGCCTCGAAGATGTACGAGACAGTAGAAGTCGGAGAGGCAAAAATGGTCGGTGAAGTAATCCGGCTGACGGGTGACGTCGCTTTCGTTCAAGTTTATGAATCCACGTCCGGCTTGAGACCAGGAGAACCGGTTTTCGGAACTGGACTACCTCTATCGGTATCTCTCGGTCCGGGGATGATGGGTAACATTTACGATGGTCTCCAAAGACCGCTAAACATTATCGCTGAGAGATCAGGAGATTTTATTGGAAAGGGAGTCACAGCCCCTCAAATTCCTCAGGATAAGCTCTGGGATTTCACTCCGAAAGTGAAGGCTGGCGACGAAATTGTCGGAGGAACCATACTCGGAACTGTTCCAGAAACGGGGCTTATTGAGCACAGGGTAATGGCTCCACCAAACACGCCAAAAGCTCGTGTTTCTGATGTTGTTACTCCTGGCAAGTACAAGGTGGAAGATGTAATCGTCACCGCCGAAGCCAGTGGTCAAAAAATTCCACTCAAAATGTATCACAGGTGGCCGGTCAGGATTGCGAGGCCGAGTGTGGAAAGGTTTGATCCTGAAATTCCGCTCGTAACCGGACAGCGAGTCATCGACACTTATTTTCCGATCGCAAAGGGTGGTACGGGCGCAATCCCCGGAGGTTTTGGTACAGGTAAGACCGTTACTTTACACCAAATAGCAACCTGGGCTGACGCGAAAGTTGTATTCCACGTAGGATGCGGAGAGCGAGGTAATGAAATGACAGAAGTTCTAGTAAAATTCCCCGAGCTCAAGGATCCGAACACTGGACGACCGCTGATGGAGCGCACGATACTCGTTGCCAACACCAGTAACATGCCAGTCGCGGCAAGGGAAGCCAGCATTTACACTGGAGTTACTATGGCAGAGTACTACAGGGACATGGGGTACGACACCGTACTTGTAGCTGATTCCACGTCTAGATGGGCTGAAGCGCTGAGAGAGATTTCAGGTCGTCTTGAAGAAATGCCCGCTGAAGAAGGATATCCGTCCTATCTCGCATCGAGACTCGCCGAGTTCTACGAGAGGGCGGGAAGAGTTCGAACTCTTGGCACCCCTGATAGAAATGGTTCAGTAACTCTCATCGGTGCGGTATCTCCGTCAGGCGCAGATTTTACGGAACCTGTCACGACTCACACGATCAGGTTCATCAGAACTTTCTGGGCGTTGGATACGGGTCTTGCTTATTCAAGACACTATCCAGCTATCAATTGGATGACGTCCTACTCTGGTTACGTTAGTACAATCGCGAAATGGTGGGCCGCGAACGTGTCAAAAGATTGGGAAAGCCTGAGAAACGAATCTTACGAGATCTTGCAGAGGGAAGATACTTTGCGAGAAATTGTAAGGCTTCTCGGTCCTGAGGCACTTCCCGACGAAGAAAAACTGATCCTGGAAGTTGCGAGGATGATCAAGTTAGGCTTCCTCCAGCAAAACTCGTATGACGCTGTTGATACTTATTGCAGTCCACAAAAGCAGGTCAAGCTGATGAGGCTAATGGTGCTATTCTATCAGGAAGCTTTGAACGCGCTGAGGAATGGCGCGACTCTCGCTCAGGTTAGGGCAAGTCCGATTATTCCAAAGATTCTTAGGGCGAAATTCGAAGTGAAAGAGTCTGAACTAAACAAGCTGGACGAGATGATGGAAGAGCTGAAAAATGACTTCAAAGGAATGATCGCGCAGGAGGTCCAAGCAATTGCAAAGTAGCAATTCTGCAGCAAAAAGTACAGGCGGCGTTGAGTACAGCAGGGTTGCCGAAATTCGGGGACCTCTAATTGTAATCGACGGTGTCAGCCGAGCAGCATACGATGAGCTAGTTGAGATCGAAACCGCCGATGGAAAAAGGTCAGGTAGAGTCCTCGAAGTCGGAGGCGGACGAGCAGTCGTTCAGGTGTTTGAAGGGACTTCCGGTCTTTCAACCGTGGGGACGAAATCGCGTTTTACTGGCAAGACAATGGAGATTCCGGTCTCCAACGAACTTCTTGGACGAGTCTTTGACGGTCTGGGGAGACCTGACGATGGACTACCTCCTCCAGTCGGAGAAGATTTTAGAGATGTTAATGGAGCTCCGATAAACCCAGATCGAAGGGACTATCCGGAAGACTTTATCCAAACTGGCGTCTCTGTCGTCGACGCGATGATGACCCTCATCAGGGGGCAGAAGCTTCCGATCTTTTCAGGCGCAGGCATGCCTCACAATCAGCTTGCAGCCCAGATCGCAAAACAAGCGACTGTACTCGGAGAATCTGAAGAGTTTGCCGTAGTTTTCGCGGCTATTGGGGTGCAGCACGGAGAAGCAGCATTCTTCCGGCGCACGCTTGAGGAAAGCGGAGCTATCAGAAGAAGCGCACTTTTCTTGAACCTCGCAGACGATCCAGCAATTGAAAGGACGATCACTCCGAGGGTTGCCCTAACAGCAGCTGAATACCTGGCATTTGATCTTGGATACCAGGTTCTCGCTATCATCACTGACATGACAAATTACGCAGAATCGCTCAGAGAAATCAGTGCTGCAAGAGAAGAAGTTCCTGGCAGGAAAGGATATCCAGGTTACCTCTATACTGACCTCGCTACAATTTACGAACGAGCCGGCAAGATTAAGGGGAAGAAGGGATCTGTTACACAAATGCCAATTCTCTCAATGCCTTCTGACGACATTACACATCCGGTTCCTGACCTAACAGGATACATTACAGAAGGCCAGATAGTACTCGGGAGGGATCTTTTCAGGAAGGGAATTTATCCACCGGTCAATGTCTTGTCAAGCCTTTCAAGATTGCAAAAGGACGGAATCGGCGAGGGCAAGACGCGGGCGGATCATGCGCAGGTTCAAAGTCAGCTATACGACGCTTATTCCAGGGCGCAGGAGCTCAGATCTCTTGCTGAAATCGTTGGCAAGGCAGGCCTCTCCGGTGTGGATGCGCAGTACCTCGACTTTGGAGATGTCTTCGAGCAGCGGTTCTTGAAGCAAAGCTATGATGAAAACAGGACGATTGAAGACACCTTAAGTCTCGCTTGGGACATCCTCTCAGTCCTTCCCGAAGGAGAACTGACGAAAATCAGGACGGAGTATGTCAATAAGTACTACAAGCCGAAAATGTCGGCTGTTCAATCTACTTAGGTCCAGGAGATTTAATTGTCAGTCGCTTCGGGTAACAAAGTTCTTCCGACGAAGATCGGTTTGATCCAGACAAAGCGCTCGCTACGTACTTCGCGCACGGTTTACAAGATTCTCGAGGACAAGCGCGAAGTGCTCCTAAAGAGGCTGGATGAAATGATCAACGAGGCTCAAAAATCAAGGGATGACATGTGGGAGCCGCTTTCGGAGGCTTACAGGCAGCTCTACGACTCGTATCTCAGCCTTGGCCCAGCGACTCTAGAATCGATAGCTACGAGCACACCGCCTACTGTAGATGTATCCGTGAATGTTAGGATGATCGTTTCAGTTAGCGTTCCCACGATGAAAATTACTCAGAAAAACGTAGGGCTGACGTATGGCTTTGCCGACACAAATGAGTCACTTGATAAGGCGACACGAATGATGCGAAACGTTCTACCCGGGATTATGAAAGCTGCTGAGATTGAAAACGCGATCTTCAGGCTGGCAACTGAACTTGAAAAGACCCAGAGACTGCTCAATGCGCTCGAGTACATCATCATTCCAGGCTATCGGAACACGATCAAGTTCATCTCTTCAACTCTCGAGGAAAGGGAACGCGAAGAGTTCGTTAGGTTGAAGCAAGTAAAGCGGATATTAGAAAGGAAGAAAGAACTTGTTGAGGACGTCGCCGCAGTGCAGACGACACAGGTTTGAGATAGAAATGAATTCTGAAGAAATAAAGGCGCGGTTCGGAAAAGTATCTGACGAAGTCCAGACAAATAGTTCTCAAATGGAGCAAGAAGTCAGAACGAAAGTTGGAGCAATTCGGGACGAAACCGTGAAGAAATTTAGTGGCGCTGTCTCAAGTTAGAACACGCTTTTTTTATATTCTAATTTCAAGAAACGGTTTTCGTTCTTAAACTGCGGTTGTCGTCCAGTCATCTATTTTTCTCGTTTGGAAATAAATGAGAGATGGGAAAACCTGGTCTAGGACGTCAGCCCTCCAAGCTTTCCTAGAAAGCGAGCAGAGCTGAGAACCCGGGTTCAAATCCCGGCGACCGCACTTAACCTTAGGTAGGAATTGCACACGAGTTAACAAATAACTTGTGCAAGTTTCAGCTATTGACATTCACACTATGATAGGCGCCTAGAAAATTCCCTAGCTCAACTTGAAAAGGATACTTGTGTTTTTCCTGCGAATCGGAAGTCCATACTTGAGTACATCAAGTTCAGAAACGCCTAAGACAAGCCTCGTCTCCTACTGATTAGGTTCTAATGCCTTTAGCCCTGTAATGACGACGCCTAGCAAACTCTCAACGATTCGAGCATTCCTCAAAAATGACTTGGTAGGAGAATGTCACCGTTAGATTCGTATCTTACAGATACTACCTCCTGACGAGTCTCTCTTTGCAACTATGAATCTCAACGTTAAGCACAATGATACTTCGTTTTCGTCAGCACCTCATTTCCCGAGTTGGTAACCCAGATCATATCCTCCAGCCTAACAAATTTCCCTTCTGAAGTGGACTTTTGGTTCCAAGCCTTATTGCCCTGCCAAGCTTTAGCTTCATATTAATGGGGAGTACCTCCTCCTCGATCACCTCATAGATGGTGTTTCCCGATGCTAAGTAGCCGAACTGAATCCTCAATGCATCTCGAGGCCACCACAAACGCCGATGGATTGTCCGTTGACATACTCCGAGTCCTCCGAGGCCAAGAACGCTACCACTTTGGCGACGTCTTCTGGGGTTCCCATTCTACCAACCGGTATTGTCGCAAGAATATCCTTTACGACCTGGTCTTCAGTCTTGTTTTCCATGACTGCCAGCTCTTTGATTATTTGCTCGATCATTGGGGTTTGAATATATCCTGGACAAATCGAGTTGACCCGTATGTTGTCTTTGGCAAATTCTATGGCTAGAACTTTTGTAAGTCCTATGACGGCATGCTTGGACGCTACATAGTGAGCTTCACTTGCTGCGCCGGTTTTCCCGGCGGCTGATGCTATGTTGATTATTCTGCCGCCCCGTTGTTTAGTCATTATCGGTTGGACAACCTTGCAACACAGAAACACACCTTTTGCATTGATCTGATTAACATAATCCCAGTCTTTTTCCGTCATGTCTTTGAAAAGAATCGAGCTATATACCCCTGCAGCATTCACAAGAGTATCGACTCCCCCCAACAAATTCAACGTCTCGGCGATAGCTCGATCAACCTGCGATTTGTTTGTAACATCCACTTTGAAGGCAATCGCTGTTCTGCCAAGAAGTTCGATCTCTTTTGCCAAATCAAGAAGAGGTTCATATTTCACATCCCATAAAGAAACATCGGCACCACGCTTTGCTAATTCAAGGGCAATTCCTCTTCCCATACCCTGTGCAGCACCAGTGATGATCGCCTTTCGACCGGTAAGTTGATTCATGATTTACAAATCGTGATGACTGCGAAATCAGTATTACAATTTTCGATTCAATTAGTTGAAAATTGAAAATACATATATTATACAACAATCACGCGAAGGAGGTTATGCCTCGGAAAGGCGATGCTCTATTGTTGGAATAGGAAAGCTCGATTAGGCAATTTGAAGGTCAAACGTTATCATTGTTATTGTAATTGTGGTGCTGCTTACTAAGGGGTCAAGAAAAGGTTTCCCAACATGAGCAGATGAGATTTGAACCTAAAGTCGAATGTTCGGCGACCGCACTTTACTTTCTTTCCTAAATCTGGTTTCCCCGGTATCAAGATTGTACGCGATGAAGGTTAGTGGAGAAACTTCTCTTTGAGTCCTACCGGACTCCTAAAATAAGATCGATCTCTCAGCGCGTACCAATGACAGAGGAAGACCCCTACAGAAAGTGGAGAAAAGGGCGAGGCCGCGAAAGCCAGTCGGACACGCAGGGAGGCGACAAGCCTCTCGATATGGAGGACGAGGAGGAAACTGAAACTTCGAGATCGGTGAACGAAGATACCGAGGAACCCGATAGAGCAAATGAGGAAGTGGACGAAAAAATAGATTAGGGCAAATTTTAGGGAAGGTTTGACACGATTTTCGACTCAATTGACCGGATCGATACTCGGCTAACTCACGGACTCAAGGATTCAAACCCATTATGAGTTTGGATTTCATACCCTTGCCTAACAACGACTAATTCGAGGGCAAAAGAAGATGTGAAAGTGAAAGAAGACTGCTCTTAAGTCGATCTAAATGGAAGACTGCGCAAATCCAATTATTCTTGTCCCTGATCTAAGAAGGATCCTCATATTGAGAGATTCTCAAAGGCACTTACCAAACGAAAGGAAATAACCTGTAGCGGACTTTTTGGCAATAACTGTTGTATCCAGACAAATTCTTCGAAAGGAACTTTTCTTCTCCGATAATTCTCAAGGCAAGTACTGCAAGCATTGGGAAGAAAAAGATCACTCCCCAGAAAGAACCTAAGGCAAGCGGTGTGAAAAACAGCATCACAAGCGCCCGGCATACATCGGATGTCGAACCAGTCTATACGGTCCTGTCGTTACTGCCTTTTGCTCTTTATCGACTTCTATCGTGACGGACGTGTAACTATTTTCCCTGAATACCATAAAAATGGTGAAAAGTCCCAGGACGACGAAAACATCTCCAGTAAGAACAAGGTAGACGGGTACATTGGACCAATGAAATCGGTGGTCGAACGAGGGAACTAGAATTAACAGAATGAAATCAAGACCCGCGAATACTTGAATTAATTTCTGGCTCAGCTCCTTTTCTGCTATGGCGCCAGTCTTGAGCCGATTTTCGATAAGCTTCTGATCTTTTTTCAGAAAGTAGACAGTTATCGCACTCACCGAAACAACGAATACAACCCAATACGTCCAAGCCTCCCAATAGTTCAAAGACAAGGAAGGCAACAATAACACTAGCAACAATACAATAGCTACTCCCCCAAGACCTAGAAGCGATTGAATCGTCAGGGTTCGCGGGGATTTGCTCGATGATTTCAAATTCTCAACAACGGATGCCAACCTTTCAAGACGAAAAAAAACGTCTGATCTAGATTTCGCGAATTACATCAGTGCTATAAGTTCGTATAACGTCTTTCTCGTATGGGCGTAGAGTTTTTCTTTGTATTGTTGAACGCTCGATCTCTCGGCAGGCGTCAATTGAGCCGAGTTCAGCGCCTCAATTATCTTGTCGACCCTTTCAACTGTCTCCTGAATGTACGCCTTTGGATTGGTTCCGAGCTCCTTCCTCATTGCCTCTTGGAGAGTCATACTTCCAATCTTAACTGTTCGCTTTAGTTTAGCTAATCGGCCACACTTCTATGAAATCCCTGAAACAGGATTACATTAGATCCCATGAATGCGATCTTACCACATCGTCGTCTGTTTGAAAGGTCTGGGCTCACGCTTTTGCGACGTACCGCATCTTCGCAAATGACGCCTGATCTTCTTGTCACTTATCAGTTTGCCGCACTTTGGACAAGTGGGCACGATTGTACCGAAGTGGGACGGACGTATTACAGTATTGGTTCGAACTTACTTTTTTCAAAAAGCAGTAATTGCAAAATGTGAAAGTCGTCTTTATTACTGCAGGCGATTCAAGAAGCGAATCCGATATTTGCCGGGTAGGTAATGAATGACAACCACAAACGAAATTGAATTGGGATACCAGATGTCTTTGGAGCAGTTTCAGCCGGACGTGGCTCTCGAACATGCTGTACTTTCTGAAAAGTACGGGTTCGAATCGATCTGGGCGAGTGATCATTTTATGCCGTGGTACCATACGAACGCATCTTCGAGCTTTGCGTGGAGCTGGCTGGGAGCAGCTGCTCAGGCTACGAAGAAAATGAAGTTCGGAACCGGACTCACCTGTCCTACTTTGCGTTATAATCCAGGTCTTGTTGCTCAAGCATTCGCAACCTTAGACTATATGTTTCCGGGCCGGATTTTTCTTTCTCTTGGAACCGGCGAAGCCCTAAATGAAATGCCGCTCGGCTACGATTGGCCACAACACAGCGAAAGATTGCGAAGACTAGAGGAAGCAATCGAGGTTATCAGAAAACTGTGGACTGGTGATTTGGTTTCACACAAAGGTACGTATTACAGGCTGAGGAAAGCGAAACTGTACACACCGCCTAAAATGAAGATACCAATCTTTGTGGCGGCTTCCGGTCCGAAAGCGGCCGAGCTAGCCGGTCGAGTAGGCGACGGTCTGTTAACGATCACAAATCCCGAAGATTCCTACTTCAAAGATTTGATCTTCCCAGCCGTCGAGAAAGGGCTGCTTGCTTCTTCTAGGGAAAGAGATTCCTTCGAAAGGAACATTGAGCTTCAAGTTTCATATGACGAAGATTACGAAAAGGCAGTCCAGTCCGTGCGCCCGTGGGCGGGGAACGTCATGCCAATCTTCTTCAATCTTGGAGTTTACGATCCAAGAGTAATCGAGGAGCACGGCAAGTTTGTTGGAGACAATGAGCTCGCGAAGATATGGGTAATTGCAACGTCCAGCGAACCGATTGTGAAGGCAATCGAGAGATACCACAAACTCGGTTTTTCAGGAATTCATATCACGAGCTCCAGTCCCAGTCAGGAAAAATTCATGAAGATATATGAAAAGGAAATTCGCCCCAACTTCAAGAAAGCGAATAATTGAGAAGCAAGTAAAGTCAATCTAACGGTGCCTTTAAAGCGAGATCACGACTGAATCCCTCGTATGATAATTCTCTGGAAAGCCGACTACGAAGGAACTCAATTGCAGGAGGATCTGGCGAGACTGCACCGCCTTCAATTGGAAATACAACAAAAGGTTGGGGGAAAAGTCGATGGACCATATTTCCCGCAGGACGCTTCGGTTCTGTACATTTTCCACGTCGAAAACTATGAATGGCTCAATAAAGCCGGTCGAATCTTCTTTTCCGAAGCAGCTCGACAAAGCATCCCGTTCATACCGAAGAGCTATGAAATCGGAGTTACACCTGACGAGTTTTTCGGCAAGTAAAAACTAGGCCGAATAAAGATCGGGCCAAAAGCAGTAAGGTTTTCCGTTTTCAAAAAAACTGCAAAGTCACTGATGTAATCAGAAAACGTAACACTAGTAAGCAAAAAGTCTGTAGGTGGATTTAGACATTAATCCAGTTTTGGCCAGGCTTTCTTTTTTCCTGGTATCTTTTAACAAAAGTTCGCCGGTTCCTTCGCTTGGGAATGTCGCCGACTCTCGTTCTTCCCTGAATTTTAGGAGTTTGGCCTCTAACTTTTCCTGCTTTAGTAAGTGATCCGTGGGTCGGCAATTGTCGTCAAATAGTATTCATTTTGATAATATTTGAAGCTTCTGTAACTACTCGTAGGGAAAGCTCCCTTAATTCGAATCTTCTGGCTTTTTCGAAAACGAAAAGACCAGTTATTGGTTTTACAAAAATATCTATTTTGAGCGACTACAGATCAGAATTTCTTTACTAAGGCACCCGTTTTGTCCCTCTCAGACTTTCCGAATTCTTTCGAACTTCTTTTCAGGGTCTGTATATCTAGGACAGGTCCATCACGGCAGAGAACCAAATCTTCGATGCCGCAGCTGCCACAAATCGCGATCCCGCACTTCATGATTCTTTCAAGACTGAACTGACCGGCAATTCGATTGCCCTCACAGATTTTAAAAACCTGCAACATCATCACTTCCGGACCGCAGCAGCAAACCAGGTCATAATCTTGCTCCTTCACCAACGACAGGACTTGATGGTGTGCGTACCCTTTGAAACCGTAGGAACCATCATCAGTTGTCGGGAAAACCTTCTCTTCCCCGAGTAAATCTTTCAGTTTCGTAACAAACGGAATTTCATTCCTAGTTTTCGCGCCGATGACCACATCCGCGTCCACCATGCCATAGATCTTTTCCGCGAGATTAAGGATCGGTGATATGCCGGTTCCACCACCGACGAGTAGAACTTTACGCGTGCCTTCCGGAATAACAAAGCCGTTGCCATAAGGTCCTCGGATCCCGAGCAGATCATCCTCCTTACAGTTAAAGAGGGCCCTCGAACCCTCTCCCATTGCCTTGACGACTATACTGGAGAATCCTTCGGATGCTGGGGCGACACTCATGGGAAACTCTCCAACCCTTGGAAGCCATACCATGAGAAACTGACCGGGTTGCGCGGACAGAGAAGCTTCGTCGCCAAAGATGAAAGATCTAATGTTTGATGATTCTTGAATCACCTTTACGATCTTTGTAACCCGAATGGAGTCAATGGTGCGCAGCGCCGATCATCTCCTTCAAGTTTGAAAACCGTTTATCTTTCAAGTAATTGTAGATTCCCGTGTTCAATTTCCCGAATGTTTCAAGAAACCCCGTGGCCATGGCGCTTCCAACCTGTACGCAGGCCGCACCGGCAAGAAAATATTCGACGGCGTGCTCCCAGCTGAAAATTCCGCCGACGCCGACGATTGGAATTTTTACGGCTTCAAACAACTCGTAGACGGTTCGCACCCCTATGGGTCTAATCGCGCTGCCGGATAGACCTCCTATCTTGTTTGAAAGGATGGGCTCTTTAGTAGTGATGTCGATGGTCATTGCCCTAATTGTATTTATCGCGACAATGGCATCAGCTCCGGCGCCCTCGATCGTTTTACCCCATGACGCGGCATTCATTATGCTTGCCGGCATCTTTGCGAAAACAGGTTTTTTCGTTGTCTTCTTTACCGCTGAAATCACCCTGGAAGAAAGCTCAAGATCTCCACCGATTTCCGAACCCACATCCTTCACATGGGGGCAGGATAGATTCAGCTCGAAGGCGAGAAATTGAAATCTGTCAAGATCTCTCGATATCCGAGCAAAGTTCTCGGGGGAGTCCGCAAATATGCTCACTATCAGCGGTGTCTCTTTTGAGCGGGGATCCCTCTCAAATTCCTCCATCTCGTCAGAGAATGTTTTGACGCCAGGATTTGCTAGTCCAATGGCGTTAAGGTAGCCTGCATCCACACCGGTCATCGTTGGATTCTTGTAGCCGGCACGCGGCTCAAGTCCAATCGACTTTGTTACAATTGCGCCGCAACCATTAGACACTATTCTAGGAAAAAGATCGAAGGAGATTCCCAGAACACCCGAAGCGAGCATGGTTGGATAATTTAAGCGGAAACCGCAAAGATCAACCGGAATTTGGTTGTCGAGTTTTTCAAGAGCCCCCCGGTCTTTATCGGCTGTTTTGATCTCCACTTTGAAACCTGACAATTTGCAGATTTCACCAAACCCTTTAAGACTGACGATTGAGATTTCATTTTCAGAGCACTATTTTCGTTGAAAAAATTCCTAATCGTGAGCGAGCTCGGTCTGGTGCTTCTCGACGATAGAAAAGCACCCATTTCGAAACTTCCTTTTCCTAAAGAAGAACGAGCAAAGAAATTTCTGGACGCCAGCTCTGGCGTAATCTCACCAGAAGAAAAAAACTGGCTAAGCTCCAATTTGAGAGCCGGAGATACACTCGTAGCTGATCAAGCTCTCGCTCAATCAGTGAAGGATCTAGCCTCGATCGGGTTTGAAGTTATAGCTGATTCAGAGCAAAGAGAGCTCAGAAGAAATCAAATTTCATTATTGGTTCAGGGCGGTGTTGCTTCGTCCATTGAAGAAGCAGAAGAGGGAATCAGGGAGGTATCGGTGGAGCTATCGTCTCTCAGGATCAAGGAAATGTCCTCGAATCCGGATCTCCAGGCAATGGAAAGCGTTCAGGCTCTGGACGAAGTAGACAAGACGGCAAACATTCTTAGCTCGAGACTCCGTGAATGGTACGGGCTGCACTTTCCCGAGTTAACGTCCATGGTGGACGACAATATCTCGCTTGCCAAATTGATCTTAAACTTAAAGTCAAGGGAGAATTTTGAAGCAGATCTGCTGGAGCAGATGGGGTATTCAAAGGCAAAGAGCAAGGCGATTGAAAGCGCGGCGAAAAATTCCCGGGGAGCAAACCTGAGAGAGGAAGATCTGGCAAGGATAATTCAGCTTGCCGAAGAGGCTCAACGACTTTTTTCGCTTCGCGATAAGCTCGCTTCCCACGTTGAGAAAACAATGAGAGAAGTCGCTCCAAATTTGACCGAGGTTGCTGGGGCGACGATCGGTGCAAGGCTCATAGCAAAAGCCGGTGGGTTAAGACGGCTATCTATAATGCCCGCGAGCACAATCCAGATTCTCGGAGCGGAGAAGGCGCTTTACCGTGCCCTAAAAAGCGGGGCTCGACCGCCGAAGCATGGAATACTTTTCCAGCACGCGGCCGTGCATAGCGCACCAAAGTGGCAGCGTGGAAAGGTGGCGAGGTCTGTCGCGGGCAAACTCGCGATCGCAGCGAGGATTGATTCTTTCAGGGGATCAAGGGACGAAAATATCATGAATTCGCTCCAGTCCCGTCTGGACGAAATTAGAGTGAAGTACAAGGATCCGCCGAGGGAAAGTGAGCTCCCCCAAAGAGATTTCTCTCCCAGAGGGGAACCGCGCCGATTCGAACCAAGAGAGCAGTCAGCTCAACGCGATCGAGACCAACCTCGCGGCAGAGAAGAACGAGGATCGCGGCCACCTTCAAAGAATAGGGGTCCAAGACGGTTCGGAAAGCCCGGAAGACATGACCGAAGATAAACAACTTGTACGTCTGTTTGACGGCGTATTTCTTACTCCGGATCCGAGAAACCAGAACAAGAAAATCATCGCAACCGTGAATCTAACTCCCGGAAGGGCGATTTACGGGGAGGCACTAATGGTCCAGAGATTCGAAGGTGAAAGAATGGAACTGCGATCCTGGGATCCGTTCCGGAGCAAGCTTTCTGCTTCCATTCTGAATCGGCTGAAATCCTTTGAATTTTCTAAAGGAACTCGCTGCCTCTACTTGGGAGCTTCTACGGGAACGACGGTATCGCATATTTCGGACATTGTGGGATCTGCCGGGAAAGTGTTCGCGGTTGAGGTAGCTCCAAGAGTAGCGAGGGAACTGATGGAAAATGTCGTGAAGTATAGAAAAAATGTTGTGCCGATAGTTGAGGACGCAAAACATCCCGAGAAATATGGTTCTGTTTATGGCGAGATTAAAACCGTGTACTGCGACATTGCCCAGCCCGACCAGACTGAAATCGCTTTGAGAAATTGCAACGAATTCTTGCAGAGTCAAGGACTATTGTATCTAGTCGTAAAAGCAAGCAGTATAGACGCCCTAAAGTCGAAAAACGAAGTAATATCTGATCAGGTCGAGATATTGAGGAAGAAGGGGTATGAGTTGCTTGAAAGGATAGATCTGGAACCTTTCGATCGAAATCACGCGATGCTAGTTGCAAAGAAATCTGCATGACACAGTTGAAAAGTTCGGATTTCTTACTCCAGATTCTCGATCTCTACTAGAGTCTCTAAAATCTCGTCTTTACTATCCGAAATTTCTCCCTGGATTCGACGGACAGTACTCCAGGATAGCCTTGTCATATCGGGAAATTGGTTGCCCGCGTCAAAGCAGCGCTTCAAAAATGATATGGTGAAAGGATCCGAAGGGTATCCACTGCCAAACTCCCCGTGTCTTTTATGAAGTTTTTTTATGAAAGAATCGCGCGTGACCTTGGCAATTATTGATGCAGCAGAAACAACGGGGTGGTTGCGGTCCGCGTGGTGCTCGCTGACGATTTTCTCGCAGATGGGATTTTTCTCGCCAAGCGTAAAGCAAAGTCCTTTCCGGTCTGCGATAAGATCCGAGACAAGCTGTCCAAAACGAATCTGATTTGTATCGCAGCAATCTATGAAGGCTCGATCAAAATCTAGTTTGTGAAGTACGGAAGACATTGACTTTGCTTCGAGATAGTTCAAGCGAAAGAGTCTTTCCCCTTTGAAAACGACTCGATCGATTTCTTTTGGTAGAATTTTTTCGTACGAGACCTTTATTGCAATTTTTTTTATTTTCTTGTAAAGAAACCTACGGCGTTTTGGTAGCAATAGCTTGGAGTCCCTGACACCCAGACTCACTAACTCGGGGATTTTGGATTCATCAATTGAGACACCCGCGACGACAAGTGGACCAAGAACGGACCCCCTGCCGGCCTCATCTACTCCTGCTAGAATCACTCCGTAGTAGCGCCGCTCACATTGCTCCTCCTCAGGTATTGAATTATATCTTTCGAAACTTCAAGCGGAAGATCGTCTCTGTTTTCAAAAGTAATTTCTGCCTCAATTGCTTCTTTCGAGGATCGGAGTTCATCGATTATCGGATCCTGGAATCTTTTATGCACCGCGCACAGTGCCGGTTTGTTGTTTATCTCTAGTACGGTTGAATGGATTGCCCTGCGAAACTCCGGACTGAGCAATTCCATTGGGCCGACTTCATCGATTGCAATAACGTCAGACTTGGCGCTGGCATGCTCAAGAGCTGCGACGCCAAGGGTAGACAGTACGTTCAAGTTAACTCGGTATTTCCCAACTCGAGGACCGGTTATGCCCTTGATGTCGGCGAGGATCTTTGACTGGTCAGTAGAAACGTCCATCAGCTGAAACCCTTCCCTCTCTCCATGACTCCTGATTTCTCTCGTTAGAACTCCTCCTGGGGCGTATCCGGCAGTACGCAAATCAAACAGGATTTTCGAGATAGCCGTCGACTTGCCTACTGCAGGTTCGCCAGTAATCAGCCAGATTCGAAGAGTCAAAGAAAGCTCAAAATCCTAACTTGTTCCATGCAATAGAAAGCTTGCTCTCGGACAGGGATTAGCTCTAAAGAGCTTTGGAAATACGGGTCTTACAATTCTGAAGGAAAACGACGGTTGAACTCTATAGCATCTCGAGTCTTGCGGGAGGGAAAGACCAGTCTTCTCGTCCCGGAACTCTTAGAGCCGAGAAAATATCCTTCATTTTTCAATCCGAGGGGTAAACTTGTTCGAGACGTTTCGCTCGCCTGCTACGAATCTTATGCAAGAACATTTAGGTCTGGAGGTGAATCGCAACGACTTAGCTTTGCCGACTGTCTTTCGGGAACAGGAGCAAGGGGCATTAGAGTTGCAAATGAGCTGCCAATGCTATTCGACCGCATTTTTCTCAACGACATTAGTCCTACATCCATTGAACTTGCAAAGAGATCTGCAATAGAAAATGGAGTGCAGGATAGATGTTTCATTTCTCAGGAAGAATCTTGCGCATTTCTGCTTACCAGAACTTTGAATCAGGGGGAAAGGTTTGATGTCGTAGACGTAGATCCATTTGGGACGCCCAGTCCCTACATTGATTGCGCAATTCGGGCGGTGACGCACGGAGGCATGCTCTCAGTTTCCGCAACTGATACAGCTGTGCTATGTGGGGTTTATCCTAAAGTGGCGCAAAGGAAATACTTGGGGCTTCCATTAAGAACTGATTACTCGCATGAAATTGGTCTGAGACTTATATTCGGCCTCCTTTCGATGACTGCAATGAGAATGGAGGCTTCGATAACGCCGCTGTTCTGCCACCATGACATGCACTATTTTAGGGCATATTGTCTGGTTGATATCGGCAACGCTTTTTCGAGGCAGAACGAGTTAGAGATTGGCTACGTTTTGCATTGCTTCAAGTGCAGCTACCGAAAGATCAGTCGGAGGGATGAATTCCTAACTGATATGGGGGCAAACCTCAAATGTCCTAATTGTTCGCAAAGCTCCCTAAAAATAGGAGGACCACTTTGGGCAGGAAATATCCAGTCGCGAGATTTCATAGCTAAATGTGCAGAAATAAGCGAACTTTCTCTCTTTGAAGAAGAGTCTGATATTCCTCTCTACTATGACCTGACCGAATTGGCTGATTCAATGCAGATCAGAACACCCAAGATTGCGGATATCATGAGCTCGCTAGAAACGGGCGGTCATCTGGCGACTCGGACTCGATTGAATCGGAACGCGATTCGGACGGATGCTCCTCTTCAAGAAATTCGAGCTGCCTTGGCTCAACTTTCCCACTAAAGTCCATCGATACGAGGTAAACTTCGCTGCTCTGACTCCGGCTCGCATTCGGCTTTGAGATCTCGACCCTTGGGAACGATTTTTTTAGGCGTTTGTACAGGGGCTCTAGCTCGACGCCTTGGAAAGCCTTCATTATACAAGAACCTCCTCTACCCAGGATTGAAGGAAGCAGATCCACGACCTTATGGCAAAGATCATTTTGCCTAAAATTATCCAACTCCCAGACGCCCGAGACTTTCGGGGACAGATCCGCCAGGACAGAGTCGGCGTGACCCTTGCCAAGCGCTGCGAGTATCTTGCTTGAAAATTCCGGGGAGGTAATATCTGCAAGCATGATCTTTACGTTTTTTCCAACAGGCTTCACACGAACGAGATCGACTCCTATCACAAGTCCATCCGGACCGACCGCTTTAGACGCAACCTCGAGCCATCCGCCCGGAGCAGACCCGATGTCGATTACTCTGTCGCCATTTTTGATCAATCGATACTTTTGGTTAATCTGCAAAAGCTTGAACGCGGCTCGGCTCCTGTAACCCTCGTCCTTCGCCTTCCTTCGATAATAATCGCGCTTTGCCTCATCCAGTCTCAAAAGAAAAAATCACAACTGTAACAATGGAATAAGACTATGTGGAAAAGAGAATTTGAAAAAATAGACCCCGAAAAACAGAGGCAAAAAATGCCCCGAAATATGAAGAGATTACCTTGCAGTTGCAGTAGCGATTCGTTTCAACGGGGCCGCAGAAATTTCGACGGGAGCAATAGTCTCCCTGAATTCCTTGATTACCCATTCTGAAATCCAGGGACATGATAGTGGACTCACAACTCCGGTAAGAGAACACTTTGCTTCGTACGGACAAGTAAGACAAGGAGCTTCTTCGATCGAGCGAATCTGAACCGGCATCCGAAGCGGGGTTAGTTTGTACGTCCATCTGCCGCCGTCGAGTACCTTTTCCCTACGAATCATTCCTCTTCTTTCAAGACGAATGGCTAACCTGGAACCATCCCTGCTTGTAAGAATCAGCTCCTTCCAGAGCTCGCTTTGCAGCACACCTTCGCTGCCGTGTTCGACAACCAGCTTGTATACCTTTGAGGTGAGGTCGAACAAAACGTCCTCTTCCTCTTTAGAATTGCTTGAAGCCGCCACCAAAGTCACCGGGAATAATCTACTCTAGTAATATATCCGAAGTCCCATTAAAACCTTTCAAACGTTAAGGCAGGAAAACTTTGGGCTTCTGCCTTATTGTGAACTTTTCAAGGATTTCTCGGCATCTATTTCTTACAGTTACTTCGGTTACTTCGGCAATTTCCGCAATTTCTCGCTGTGGAATATGTTCGCTGTAAAGTACGGAAGCAATGTAAACGTACGCAGCGGCAAGACCCGCCGGTGTTTTGCCGCTGGATATTTCACTTTCAGTCGCGCGACTTGCGAGATCGAGAGCTAACTTTTCGACTTTTGGGTTGATCTTTTCTTTATTGACGAGCTTCGAAATGTACTTCTGTACGGTTGGCGGCGGGACGTAGCTCTTCTCTACTTCATTTAGCAACAATCTGAAGTACCGCGCTGCGGCTCTTTCTTGAGTTCCTGAAGCTGTCGCAATTTCTCTTAATGACCTGTTCACATTGCTTCTTCTGCATGCAAGGTAGATCGACGCAGCGGCCATTCCAGCAACCGATTTGCTCTTGGAGACGCTCTGTTTTGCAGATTTTCTGAAGATGTGCGATGCCTCCTCGACGATAGTTGGAGGAAGTCTCATCTGACCTGCGGCCTCCGAGATCTTTGTTAGAGCGTTTGCTAGGCTCCGCTCACCCTGCGCGGAGGTTCTGATCCGCCGCTGCCATTTTTGCATCCGCTGAGCGTGCTGTCTGTTGAACTGATCTAGGTATCTGCCGTGCGAATCGCGGCTATCGAGAGAGATGTCGGTTGAAAGACCGTAATCAGGGATAGCAATTGAAGCTGGAGAACCGACGCGACTTTTTTTAGATCGTTCCTCAAAATCAAGCTGATTCCATTCCGAGGCCGCATCAATAGCTTGGTCGAAAACAACAAACCCACAGTGGGGACAAAGCATTTCCCCTTTTTCATGGTCACCGATTAGCAATTCTCGACAGTTTGGACAACCACCGCCAAGACCGGCTATGCCGACGCCCTTTCCTAATGGAAGCAATTTAACTATCTCCTTCTCGAAGGTCCTCTGCCGCATGAATCAGAGGATCTTGGAGGACCCCTTTTCTCTCGTGAATTGAATCGACTTGGTCGCTCTCTGCTTGAAAATGAACGTCGCCCTAACTGTCGTGGCTCTTCTTCTCCTACGTAGAGTTTTGTTCCTGTAATTCTCTCGATTCTATCAGTGAACGGCTGGACGGACAAATAGGGAGAACTAACCGGTCCAATCAATTCCATAACCTTGCCACTCCTCCTTCCCTTTTCGTCAACAAGGAGGGCGCCCTCGTGAACGGCGGGCAGGCTCGCTTTCAAAATCAATCGGCCACTTCTAGCGAGGTGAAGAACAGTACCTGCTTCTTGCAACGCCGGCCTCCCCGTTTGTTTTAATCTTTTAAAAGTTGTTTGAGGAAGATCTAGACTCTTGGCGTAAATTACTTGAGCTAACGTCTCAACGAGCTAAAATCTTGCGGCCGATCGAAGAGATCGAATCTGAGAGTGAACTATTGTCAGCGAGATCCGACAGAACGCGCATCATCACAAGTTGCCGGTAAAGATTTTTCTTAACGTCTAACTTGAAATTCTCGAGCAAGAGTTTTCCTTTTTCTGAGGACACGTATCGCTTTATTCCAGGCTCGCCGGTGGGTACGTGCAAGAGAAGACCATCCTTTTCCATTTCACCGAGCAGGTAATAGACGGAGCCAGGGCTGGGCGACCAAAGGTCTTCAGTCATCTTCGGAACATCAGACATAATCTCGACTCCGGTCACCGGTCGCATTGAAGCAAATTTTAGGATGAGCATCTTCAGTAGCCCTTTTGGAGCAAAGACCTCGCTATCATTTTTCGGCATGACAAATTCTTTCGTTCGGGCTTCGGCATAAAAACAATAATTACCATTCGCAGTCTGGCTGTTGTTTCAACTCTAGATGGAATCGAATTCGCGATTTGGGCTGATCGTTCACGGAGGTGCTGGTTCGCTCCAGCGGGGTTTGAAGAAGGACATCGATCTGAGAAGGAAAATCCTTCGTAAATCAGCCTCGGAAGGCTACGCAATACTTCGAAAAGGAGGAGCTGCACTCGATGCAGTTGAGGCGTCAGTAATTGTTCTCGAGGATAGTGGTGTGTTCAATGCAGGCAGGGGCTCATGCACGACGATTGAAGGAAATCTAGAACCGGACGCCGCCGTGATGTTGGGAGATCTGAGTTGCGGCGCTGTTGCAGGTGCGAGCATGGTGAGAAATCCCATTAAGCTTGCGAGGGCTTGCATGGAGAAAACAGACCATGTTTTCCTTGCCGGCGCTGAGCCTTTGAGAAAATTTGCAGTCTCGATAGGATTTGAGATTGAGAATCTTCAGCCGACGCCCGCGAGAATCGAGCAATACAAAGAATACTTGGGAAAGATGAGATCAGGGAAATTGATCGAGTGGCCGAAAAACTCCGCTCTCCTCCCGAGTTATGTTCAGGAAAAAAATTTCGGAGATCTTGACACTATTGGTTCGGTCGCAATTGATTCCGAAGGCAATGTCTGCGCCGGTGTTTCAACTGGCGGCAGGTTCATGAAACTGCCAGGAAGGGTCGGGGACTCGCCTATTCCGGGTGCAGGACTTTACGCGGATAACAATTCCGGCGCGGCATGTGCAACCGGTGCAGGAGAGGAAATCATCCGTGTCTCGCTTTGCAAGACAGTTTGCGATTTCATGAGGAATGGTCTCGACGCCCAATCAGCTTGCGACGCCTCAATCAGTTTACTGTCAAGACTCCGCGGAATTGGTGTCGGCGGAGTCATTGCGGTCGATACCAGGGGAGATTTTGGGCTGGCACGTAATACCGAGATGATGCCAGTGTCGATTTGTTTCTCCAATATGGAAAAGCTCCTTGCGGTAGTATTGCCTGAAGAGTATGGCGCAATAACCGCCCTCAATAAACGTGGCAACCGCAAGCTCAAGATGTAGAGACCTCACTTTCAATCCGTCAATTTCTTTCTGAGAATTATTATCGCAGCTCCTCCCATCATCGAAAACTCCTTTTTGGATACTTCAAACCCCGCTTCACGAGTTATACGAAAGAACTCCGAAATCGTTGGAAGTCTTTTGTACGTTTTCGACAATGCTCCGAATTTTAGACCCAATCTACCTGAAGCAAGAAAGGCGATGGCGGGAGCAATCAGGGCCCAGTAAATTGATATGAACCAGCTTTTCGCCTTGGAGTCTGGCTTTGTAAGATCAACGATGAGGAACCTGCCATCGATCCTCAATAGTTTGTTTATCTCGATCAAGGCTCGCAAAAGCTCTCGCGCGTCCCTGAGAGAAAATGCTGCCATTGCCGCATCAATCCTTCCTTCTCTGAACGGAAGAGACTCGTACACAGCTAACAGCCCATCCTCGTGCGTCTTGCTCAACGCAACGCGCATCATTTCGTGAATCGGATCAACCATTACGACGTCTGCCCCGGATTTTTCTCGAAAAAGTCGCGTCATGGTTCCGGTCCCAGATCCAAGATCAAGGAGGGTGAAATTGGGAGCGTCAAGTTCTGAAATAAGCAGCGAGATTCCTTTCTTTCTCAGCCTAAGGTCGCTGCCAAGCGAGATGTACCTGTTTGTTTTATCGTAAACCGGTATTATTTGCTCTAACGAAGACTGGACAGAGTCCCAATCCTCTTTGAGTCCGTACTCCGTGGAATTCGTTTCACTTTTCAATTCCGCGCTCGTCTTTTATTGCAACCTATCAAACGGCATCATTACTCGAGGAATCTGATCGATAATGTCAGTTGCAACAATGTGGAACCCGAGATCTGAAACAGCTCTCTTTCCCGCAAGACCCACTACATAGGAAGCAGAAGCGGCAATCTCGACAGATTTTAGCTCGGTGCCATTTGCCTGAGCCAAGAGAGCTCCTATCACGCCCGATAGCGTATCCCCGATACCCCCGCAAGTCATCCCCGGACTACCAGTTTTGTTAACGAAGATTTCCGTACCATCGGAGATCACAGTTTCAGCTCCCTTTAGGACGATCGTTAATCCAAACTCTTTTGCTTTGTTCGTAACCGATTCGATCTTCTCGGCAAGCGAATTTCCTGCTTCGATTCCAAAGATTCTTTTAAATTCGCCGGGGTGCGGAGTTGTTACACAACCCTTGTTTTTGATCAAATTATAGACATCTACGTTTTGAGCCTCTGCATCAATCGTTGCCCGCACTTTGCGTTCAAGACAGATGTCCCTTACGAGTTTCTTTACGCCTTCTAGATTCTGCCTTCCCAACCCTGGTCCGATAACCAGGCTGTCGATTTCCGGCAACCATTTTAGCAATGCGTCTGCAGCGCCAGTCGTGAGTTTTGCATCTGCGACAGGAAAAACAATGATATCGGGGCTGAGGGATCTAACGGGGGTCGCGATCAATTTCGGCACAGCGAGATATGCAAGATCCGCGCCAGCCCTCAGACTTGACGTCGAAGCGAAAAATGGAGCACCGTGAAAAAGACGACTCCCGCCGACGACGCAAACTACTCCGTTGTCGCCTTTGTGAGAATCATATTTTCTGGGCTGGACAACCTTCCGAAGTAAATCATCAGAAGTTTCAACGTAATCAACCATTTTTTTCTTTTGCCGGAAAGTAATCGCTTAGAACCAACTATAAAAGATGAAACCGATGATGTTGAAAATGTCGAAGAAATTGCCCAGAGCTTTGAAACCCTCTACTAGCAGAAATGCAAAGCCTCGCAAGGAGAATTATCCGCCGGTAAAGGATATCATTGTGGATGAAACTTCAAGCGTCAGCGATATTCTGAACCAGATGAAATTATCTGGTGGGTTTCAAGCGAGGTACCTAGCAGAGTCGCTTGATATTCTGGAGGACATGTGCCGCGATCAGAGTTGCAAAAAGTTTCTCTCCTTCCCGGCAGCAATAATCTCTACTGGCGCGAGGGGCGTAATCAAAGAGCTCGTTAAGAGAAAGCTTTGCGACGTTGTGATAACAACCTGCGGGACTCTAGATCACGATCTTGCCCGGAGCTACAAGCCCTATCAGTCAGGCGGAGAATTCACCATGGATGATGCACTTCTTGAGAAAAAAGGGTACCATAGACTAGGCAACGTTCTGATTTCAACCGAGAACTATGGACCCCTGGTAGAAGAAAAGGTCCAAAAGGTGCTGTCATTGATGTACAAGAATGGGGAAAAAGAACCTTCGACCCAACTGCTTTGCAAACGTTTGGGTGAGTCAATCCCAGACGAGAATTCGATACTCTACTGGGCTGCTAAAAATGAAATTCCGGTTTTTATTCCGGGAATAACCGATGGGGCGGTTGGAAGTCAGTGCTGGCTTTTTTACCAGACTCATCGCGACTTTAAGCTCGATCTCCTGAAAGATGAACAGGAAATATCTGACATTGTCTATTCGACGAAGAAGAGCGGAGCCTTCATGATGGGCGGCGGCATTTCCAAACACCATACTCTTTGGTGGAATCAATTCCGAGGAGGACTGGATTACGCGGTCTACATCACATCTGCTACGGAGCTCGACGGTAGCCTGTCCGGCGCTCAGGTGAGGGAAGCAATCTCATGGGGCAAGGTTTCCGCAAAGGCAAAGCAAGTTACTGTTTTCGGAGAAGTTACAACATTACTTCCGTTTCTCGTGACTGCTCTAATTCAAAGACTCGGTTCCAAGATTTAGAGCGGATTGTAAAACTTATAACTCATTTTCCGGGGAAGCCTTCCATTCTGTCACCTAATTTTCATTTTCGACAAGAATTTCATGTATATGTCATTGGGGGATATTTGATAAAATGAGCATTGATTACGCAGTCGTTGGTGTAGCCGGAGCTATCTTGGCACTGCTGTACGCCATAGTTCTGTTCGGATTTGTCAGACGCCAGGATCCTGGGACTTCCAGGATGGTCGAGATTGCAACCGCGGTGAGGCAGGGAGCTGACGCTTTCCTGAACCGGGAATACCGCGTGATAGCCCCGTTTGCCGTAGTAATCGTGATCTTGATCTACATTTTCATTGATATCCCTCTTGGTACTAACGGTGCGACTGCAATCGGTTTTGCCATTGGAGCGTCACTTTCAGCGATTGCCGGATACATCGGCATGGCTGTCACGGTTAGAACCAGCTCACGAACCGCTCAGGCTGCGAAGAAGGGTCTCGGAAACGCGCTCAATCTTGCATTCAGGGGCGGAGGGGTCATGGGCATGGCAGTGGTGGGTTTTGGTCTTCTTGGAGTTTCGGTTTTCTACTTGGCATTTGAGAAGACAATCACGACAACGCCAATAGTTGTCGCCGGGCTGGGTTTTGGAGCCTCTTTGATTGCAATGTTCATGAGGGTCTCCGGCGGTATTTACACTAAAGCGGCCGACGTCGGCGCGGACATTGTCGGTAAGACGGAGGCGGGAATCCCCGAAGACGATCCGAGAAACCCGGCTGTGATTGCAGACAACGTAGGAGATAACGTTGGAGATTGTGCAGGAATGGGCGCTGATGTTTACGAATCGTTTGTCGTCACCGCAATTGCCGCTATTATTCTAGCAGCGTTGATCGGTTCTCCGGCAAACCTCGCTTCGCTGACCGGATCAAATCAGCTTCTGGTGCTACCGCTGCTTCTGGGAGTCGCCGGAATTATTGGATCCATTCTTGGAGGTCTGTATATACGCAACTCCATAAAGAAAGATCCTCTCGGCGCCCTAAACGTCACGTTGATCATCGGCGCAGTGATTGCGATAATCATTGATTTCGTTTTCATCAATACGCTCTTTGGTTCGAACAGCCTAGGATACTATCTCCTCGCAAGCGCAATTGTAGGAATTGTTGTCGTCATAGTTATTGAGCGGGTTGCTGATTACTATACTTCGTACAAATATCCGCCGGTCAGAACAATTGCAGAGGCAAGCCAGACCAGCGCTGCAACAAACTTTCTCGCAGGCTACACTGTGGGATTGCAAAGCACCGCTCCTTCAGCCCTCGTTCTTGTTGTCGCGATTCTTGTTTCATACTATCTTGGCTACGTCGGTTCAGGGTCAAATGTGCTCATTGGTGTCTACAGTACGGCAATTGCGACAATGTCAATGCTTTCGCTGACCGGTGTGGTGATGTCAATTGATGCATTCGGTCCAATCACTGACAATGCAAACGGAATAGTCGAAATGGCCGGCTTGGATGAAAGCGTTCGCGATGTCACCGATGAGCTCGACGCCATTGGAAACACTACAAAGGCAACGACAAAGGCTTTCGCGGTAATGTCTGCGGCATTGGCTGCAATTTCGATTTTTGAGGCATTCCAGAATGAAGTGAACAGGCAGATCGCGCAGCACAATCTCTTTGCGAAATATGGACTAGCTCAAGGAGCGACGCTGACATTTGTCCTGACCGACCCACTCGTAATTGTCGGTCTTTTCATCGGCGGATTGTTGCCATTCTTCTTCTCTAGCTTCTTGATCGGCGCTGTTCAAAGAGCAGCGTTCAAAATGGTCAACGAGGTGAGAAGACAGTTCAAGGAAATCCCCGGAATTATGGAGGGAACTGCAAAGCCGGATTATGCAAAGGCGGTAGATATTAGCACTCAGGCTGCTCTCAAAGAACTTGCTGCTCCGGCGCTTCTAGCTGTGCTCACTCCTCTGGTAGTCGGGTTTATCCTCGGACCTCTGGCACTTGGCGGTCTGTTGATAGGAAGTGTCGTTTCGGGTGTATTCCTCGCATTCATGATGACAAACGGCGGCGCCGCTTGGGACAACGCAAAGAAGTACATAGAGACCGGACAGTACGGGGGAAAGAAGAGCCAAGCTCACACAGCTGCCGTCATGGGCGACACGGTGGGAGACCCATTCAAGGATACTGCCGGACCGGCGATAAACTCTTTGATCAAAGTGCTCAACACGATTTCGATCGTCTTCGTTTCGGCGATTGTAGTCTTTGCCTTGATTGCGTGATCGCCTCCACTCGAAAACATACAAAAGGAGCTCTTTCGGAATTCAAACTCCTCTGAGCGCGGAGGGGTGGCGGAGTGGTCACGCGTCCGCCTGCAGTTTCACCGTTTAGCGGTCAGCGGATTTCGAGAAAAGGACGCAGATAAGTGGGTTCGATTCCCACCCCCTCCTTACTTCAAAGCAAACGAATGTTTGGACTTTGTAAAAGTGATTACCGTCTTAGGATACCTGTCCCCTTGCTCAATAATCGCGCTGATCGAGTAGAAGCAGAAGCACAATAGTACAAAGCTTAAACGAACGTTTGCGGGGCTTATTTCAGTGGCGTAAGTAACGGCAAAAAACAAAAAGTGCCCAATGTGTGGGACGATGAACGAGCAGGCAGCTAAATCCTGCTCCTTCTGCGGTTATCTCTTTGAGGATTATGGCACTGGAACAGTTGGCAGTCCTGTGGTCAAGTCAAGCAATACCTCACCTAGCAACACCGATGGGTACAACCCGGCATCTCAACCCCTAGATCAGAATGCTTCTGCTTCGTCATTTCCGGCTGTAACGAGCGGCGGTTCGCCCTACTTCGTCGTTAGTAAGTCAATTGCATCCTCGCTCCTTCCTGCCCTCGTCTACTTGGTCTTCATAGGATCTATCGGCCTGTATTCCGGGTTCAGCATTTACTCCCTTCTGCTGGTGGTTTTTTTCATGGTTGTCGCAGTTGTTCCCTCGCTGTTTTCTCCCCGGCGATTTGAATTCTATGATGATTCGATGAAAATCCACAAAACTATCGGAGGGGATTCTCAAGTTCCGTACTCGGATTTGTCTCTGGTCGATTATCCTGTGAGGGGTAGGAGCCCGCAAATAGTTCTCTCAGTCCCTGGACAGAGAAGACCGGTCGTGATCCCCAAAAATCCTACAAACCAACAACTGGGAATCGATCTAAAGCAGTTCTTGACTAACAAACTCAAAAAGACTCCAACGGGTCAGAATAGTAGCGGCGACGTCAATTCAAATCAGCAAAGGCCACCGGACGATAATTCCGGCGGTATTTCCTAAGACCTTCTGGTCTTGCTTTTAGCAGAGCTATCTTCTTTATCATCTACGTTCACAGGATCCGCTCTACTCAAACCTGCTTTCCCATCCTCCGTCCAGCTCGAGACAAAAATTCCAAGAAACATTATGGCTGCTCCACCAACCGCAAGGTAGCTTGGCAAAGTCTTTGTCAACAAACTATTGATTGCAATCGAGGCGGCAGGTATTGCAAAAGTCATCGTGGTAATCCTGCCGATC
>Ga0207060_10005_pt1 | contig 84808 bp, 89 predicted proteins | sample Alteio_BWMinCont_30_FD_153270 | JGI IMG/M metagenome (GOLD analysis project Ga0207060, IMG submission 153270) | Enriched cells from forest soil in Barre Woods Harvard Forest LTER site, Petersham, Massachusetts, United States -... | ecosystem: Environmental > Terrestrial > Soil > Temperate forest >...
CAAAGTAGAATAGATTAAGGAGCAATCTTCCTCCGCACTTATTTACAGCGAATTGTGCGGGAGATTGTTCTGCACCGTTTTCTCGAGAAAAAAATAGAGGTAGAAACTGAGAATTGGTAAAGCAACAAAAAGACAAAGATGAAGTCGAAGTAAGAATTGCCGAAGCTCTAACAAGAGACGTAGGCAGAGGCATCGCGAGGGTTGATCCGGATATTGTTTCCAAAATGGGATGGGTCAGCGGCGATGTAATTGAGATTGAAGGTAGAAAAAAGACGTATGCCCTTCTGTGGCAGGGTCCGCAGAGTGATGCAGGACAGGGCTTGATGAGGATCGACGGAGCTACTAGAAACAATGCTGGAATCGGCATTGATGACAAGGTATCGATCCGAAAGACGATATCTGCATACGCAGATGTCATCACGCTAGCTCCAACCGAGCCACTTCGGATCACCGGTGGCGAAGAATATTTAGGGCAGCTGCTTGACGGCAGGGTCGTAGGGAAGGGCGACATGATTTCGATTCAGGTCATGAACCGGAGAATCGATCTCATCGTCACACGAGTTGAACCGGACACCGGGGCAGTCATAGTCGGTGACAACACTCGAGTTGCAATCAGCGAGGAAGTTGCAAAGCCTCAGCGGAATTTGCCGAGGATCACGTACGAGGACATCGGCGGACTACGAAATGAAGTTACAAAGGTCCGCGAGATGATCGAGCTTCCGATGAAACATCCGGAGCTCTTTGAGCGTCTGGGCATCGAAGCACCAAAGGGAGTACTCCTCCATGGTCCTCCAGGAACTGGAAAGACTCTGCTCGCAAAGGCGGTTGCAAACGAGACGAATGCGCACTTTATCAGCATCTCCGGTCCTGAAATCATGGGCAAATACTACGGAGAAAGTGAAGAGAGGCTTCGCCAGATCTTCGAGGAAGGCCAGAAGAATGCTCCGAGCATCATATTCATCGACGAAGTAGACAGCATCGCGCCAAAGCGTGAGGAAGTCACGGGTGAAGTCGAAAAACGCGTTGTCGCTCAGCTTCTATCGCTGATGGACGGCATGGAAGCTCGCGGCAAGGTCGTTGTCATCGCGGCAACAAATAGACCGGATGCAATTGATCCGGCACTGCGAAGACCTGGGCGATTCGACAGGGAAATCGAGATCGGTGTTCCAGACCAGCCGGGTAGGCTCGAGATTCTGCAAATCCACACAAGAGGAATGCCTCTGGAAGACGATGTGGATCTACAAAAACTCGCTTCGTCGTCCCATGGTTTCGTAGGAGCAGACCTCAATGCTCTGGCAAAAGAAGCTGCGATTCGCTCTCTGAGACGCTTTCTTCCGAGTATTGATTTGGAGAAAAAGTCAGTTCCGGCCGAGACGCTAAAGAAGATCAAAGTGAAAATGAGCGACTTCCAGGAAGCTCTTACCGAGGTGGAACCTTCTGCCCTAAGAGAAGTACTGGTTGAAGTGCCAAACGTCCACTGGTCCGATGTTGGTGGTCTTCCTTCGGTAAAGAGAGATCTGGAAGAGTCTGTCGAGTGGCCTATCAAGTACCGAGATGTGTTCGATTACGCAAAGACACGGCCCCCGAAGGGAATTCTCCTCTACGGACCCCCGGGGACTGGAAAGACCCTGCTCGCAAAAGCAGTTGCCAATGAAAGCGAGGCAAATTTCATCAGCATCAAGGGTCCCGAGCTGCTATCAAAGTGGGTCGGAGAATCCGAGCGTGGAGTGCGCGAGATCTTCCACAAGGCAAGGCTCGCAGCGCCGTGCATCATTTTCATGGACGAGATCGACTCCTTGATTCCGACGAGGGGAGGAGGCTTCGGCGATAACCAGGTGACGGAGCGGGTAATCAGCCAGGTGCTCACTGAGCTGGACGGGCTGGAAGATCTGCGTGATGTCGTCATAATCGGCGCAACTAACAGACCCGACATGATCGACCAGGCTCTCTTGAGACCTGGAAGGTTCGACAAACTCCTCTACGTACCGAACCCAGACCTTGAAGCAAGGAAAGAGATCTTCAAAATCCACATCAAAGACCGTCCGCTTGGTAAGGACATCAACGTGGATGATCTCGCAAAGAGGACTGACGGATACAGCGGTGCTGACATTGAGGCAGTCGTTGATACCGCGGCGATGCTGGCAATCCGCGCTTACGTCGACAAGTACCGTGGAAGCGACGTGCTAAAGGCGAAGCTGAAGGAGCTCGAAATCTCGAAGAAGGACTTTGATGAATCGATGTCGAAGGTAAAGCCTTACTCAAAGTCTGATCTCGGGCGAAGACAGCTTTCACCACTTGAAAGCTCCGGAATGAGTCCGATTGGTTAGGGCAATACTAGCCAAAGAGAGGGTTTACCCCTCTCGTTCCTTCTGTTTTTCTTCAATTGCTTAGGGCGTATTCTACTATCGGTAGATATCTTCGCCCTGCGGAGCGCGCCTTGTTCCAGAAATCTCTCCGTCCTCGTCTACTTCCAGTCCTTCAATTTCCGCCTTTTGAATCGCCTCGGCTAATTCTTTTGATTGTGCGACGAGGTCAGTAGTGTCTACGTGAAGCTGAATCAGTCTCGATAAGACATCAAAGATCGCGATCAGGGACTTTGGGTGGGGGATTGGCTCGCCGTGATCCACTGAGAGCTTGTAGCCTCTGATCCCGTGTAGTTTAGACAGAGGTACTATAACGTTAGCAAAGTAAAACGCTGACTCGCTTTTCACAATGGTCGCGCCGGCGTCCTGAAGTTTAGAAGCCCCTATTTCGTCAGAAGAGAAACCCAGAACCTTGGGAGCTTCCGTCGGGGATAGAACCGGCTGCGACCATCTTGCCCCGATGGAGATCAGCTCAGCTACTCCGAGCTTTTGAGCGTAATCAAGTACGGTCTGACCGTATTCGTACTCGCTTTCCAGAGGCGAAGAGTGCCCGGCAAATAACAGGTAATCCCTCGATTTCCCCGAATGTAAGTAAAAATTGTTCGAGAGCATGCTCGAAATTCCAGATCTTGAAATCCTGATCTCGGGCGACATTGCAGACGAGTACAGACTCGCGATTTGCTTGAATTCGAGTTTTTTCAATAGATATTTCCCCAGCTCCCGAGCCTGCGAGTAAAGCAAGCGGTACTGAGGGTTCGCGGTAGAGACCGATACAAGGAGAACTGGATCGCGCAAGCCACTCTGTTCAGAGATGATTTCGAGTCTTTTCCACATTTTCCTGCTCACTCCAACAAGATCCTATAATTGCGGGCAGCTTAGCCTATATCAATTTGGCCCAAAGCGCTTTTTGCGAGGATGGGGGGCCCATGTATCTCGGGAATAAATCGATGAATATTGCTTTTATCCAAATTCTTTCGAACCTCTACTAGAAATCTCCCAAATGACTGAAGAGTTGCACTGTCCTTGCTGTGGCGGTCTTATGGTTGAAGAGTCGAGAAAGGCGAGGTCAGTGACTGTTAGATGCACGGTCTGCCGGGTCAGCGATGTCAGATTGATCTACAACGATTCAAATGTTTGATATTTAGTGCAATGCCGTTCTTCAAGAGAGAACGGGCGTTCTGAAAATATCTTTGAAATAAAACCGCTCTGTAAACTTGCAATGGAAATAGCATGAAACTGGGGTTTGCAAGGCGTCCCTCGATCAGGATTTTTCTTGTTGCCATAGTTCTAATCGTAGCCATAGGTGCAGCCGTCGGCATCATGAACTTTGGCTCAACTATGACCTCAAGCACAACTCAAGACTTTGCAAATGGAGCCGTCAATGGGCCAGCCGGCAGTGGAGCTCTACCTTATGGCGTTACCGATTCTTCCAATAGCGGGAACTCTGCTCCCACGAACCAACCTGTTACGCAGAGTAATGCCGGAGGTACGGTTACGACCCTGACCGAGTCTTCTGTCGCTGCAACAAGCTCCTCGTCTTCCTTCCTGCCCTATACAAACTCCGGGAATTCAAGCGGAAGCGGCGGCAATATTCAGCCGCAGGCGAACTCGCCCCAAATCCAGAAATCGAACCAGAGCGGTTTTATCGAATTTTTCAGTAACATGACCATTCAGGTGATTTCGACGCAATCTGCATTGAGTAGGGCGACCGCAGTTGCGTACAGTCTCGGGGGTTATCTCGCATTTTCCTCATACAGCAACATTAGCTCAATTGCAGTTCTCCGGGTTCCAGCTGCAAATTACGTCACTGCACTTTCACAAATCGAGGGACTCGGAAACTTGACCGGATTCTCTTCAAACTCTAATGACGTTTCAATTCAATACACGGATCTCAATGCAACGCTCCAATCGCTACTTACTGAGCAGGCGTCTCTTCTGAAGCTCGTGAATTCTTCCACCTCACTGAATACTACTCTCTTGCTCGAATCGCAGATACAAAGTGTCGACTCTCACATCAACGAGATACAGAGCGAGATTTTGCAGACCAGGCTTTTGATAACATACTCAACTATTACGACGACGTTCAATGCCAGAATATCCGGTCCGACGCCGGCACCGTTAAAGATGAAGCTCACGGCAACACCGACCTCGGGCTTGAATCCACTTTCAGTTACATTCAATGCAATTGTAGCCGGTGGAAGCCAGCCTTACATCATCAACTATGACTTTGGCGATGGTTCGAACTACCAGGGTCAGAGTGTAATCCATACGTTTACTAGCTCCGGCACTTTCAACGTGACCGTTACGGCAACAGATGCATCCGGAAATGCAATTTTGAATTTCACAACGATTCACGTAAAATCTCCGCCAGTAGCTGCCGGGTTTTCAAGTTTCGGAAGCTATGCGCTCGGACTGCTCGTAAGTGTCGTTGAGGGGATCATCGAAGTTGCGGTTGTCCTACTGCCGATAGCTCTTGTCGTGACTGCAATTGTTCTCCCGTTCAGAAATAGACTGCGGGCCACGAGCAAGAGCGAAGTCAAGAGCTGAACTATCCGTATTGCTTCAACTGCAATTGTTTTCTCGGAAAAATTCCGGTACGTTTTCGTAAAAATCCTATAAAGCAGACCGGCCGGGGTTTGTTCCTTAACGTAACTCAAAATAAGCCGTCTTCAAAAGCAGGTGTCATTCTTCACAAATGCCAAAGTGTCCAAAATGTGGGAGAAAGTTCAACTCCCTTCAGGCTCTAAGGAGCCACTTTAACGCAGTTCATCCCAATGAAAGGTTTGTCGCGCCGAGGTCTACCTCTTCCAGAAATTTGATGCTCGCTCTCGTCATAGTAATAATTGTCGTGGGCAGCGTTGTCGGTGGTCTGATTTACGTCTCGTCGAAGGGCCCGATTTCGGCCACTACAGAAACCGGGTTGCTTCGGAGTCCCATTTCGTTTGCACTTTACCAGAACCTTACCGGAGTTTCCTTCTCTACGCTGTCAGCGGTCGGCAATGGCGCCAGCGACGTCACTCCACCCACGACGATATCTTCCTCACCCCTGGTGAACGGAACGAAGCCCGAGATCTTGTATATCGGGGCAGAGTTTTGCCCCTACTGCGCTGCGGAGAGATGGTCTCTCGTGGTTGCCCTCTCTAAATTCGGCAACTTTTCAAATCTGGAGTACATGCAGTCAGCAGTAGATGACGGAAACATCGCCACGCTATCTTTCCTCAATTCAAACTATTCGAGCAAGTACGTTTCTTTCGTATCGGTTGAAAACCAGGATCGAAATCACGCCACGCTCCAGGTTCCAAATGGTCAGGAGGAAGCGCTGTGGCAGGAGTTTAATCCTAATTCGTACCCATTCGTTGACATTGGAGGACAGTACGTACTCAAAACCTCGCAGTTTACTTTCACGGATCTATCAAACTTGAACTGGACACAAATCGGTTCGCAGCTGAATAATCCGTCCAGTCCGACCGCAAAGGCTATCGATGGTGCAGCCAACAGCCTGATTTCCATTATTTGCAATCTCACAAAGCAGAACCCTTCCAGTGTTTGTAGCCAAACTTACCTGAGCACGATCACCGTCGCTTACACCATGCCCTCGTCTGCGAGCTCGCCTCCCATGATTGCAATAACTGCGTCCTGGGCCGGAGAAACTGCACCGATGATGAAAGTTGCAAAACCTGCTTTCTAAAATCTTCATCGCGCTGTCAATCTTGGGAATCGCCGACGCGATTCTTACAGCTTTGGAGTATACGGGCAGCGGTTTAGGGCACTGTACGATAAATCAGGTTGTGAATTGTCAAACTGTAATTTCAAGCGGTCACACTTCGATCGCTGGCATCCCGTTCTGGGTTGCTGGAGTGATCTGGTTTCCGCTACTTCTCATTCTCGGGCTGGTTCTATCGAAAGGAGGCACTTGGAGGTTGAGAGGAGAAATTCTATTACCTGTACTGATGATAGGAAATCTGTTTACTGTTTATCTGTGGTACCTTGAACTTGGGGTAATTGGCGCGATATGCCCGTACTGCGTTTCTCTCTACATCATCAACTATGCCTTGACCGCGCTGGTTATTTTCGATCTAATTTCCTGAAGGATTTAGTTCCAGATTATAGACAAAGCTCAATTGTTTCTGTCGATGAAATGAAGTCCTATATCAGGAACGGAACGCGCGAAAGTTAGTGACAAAGCTTCCTTCAGTTTCTTTCTTCCAGTCTGCTACTCCTGAAACTATATGCAAAGGAGTACTTTTCCTCATTGAGATATGAGGGAATATTCGGAATCAGAGTTAGAGAAATTCGGTATTTTTTTGCTAGCATATTATTTTGAAAAGGAGAATGAAAAAGAGTATGAGAACAAACCACTAAGAGAAATGGTTCAGGAAGCAACGAAAGCTTGGCTTCATGAGGAAGAAAAACAAAAAGAGGAATTGCGCAAGCGTTAACTCATGAAAGGCCTCGTCGCGGAAAAGAAACAATTTGGCTAAAGACGGTTTGTTGGAACAAAAACCCCATATGTACAAAGGTGAAACAGTCAGAATTTTGTCTGCCATGTCATAGAATTGGAACAGAACCAGATGGGAGGTTCTGTTGCAATTCTAGGACACGGCTCCGGATTTTCTTTGTGTTTCACGTTTGGACATAGCGGCATTTTGAATCAAAGTCAGAAACTTGTCAGCTCCCTCGACTTTAACACCGGAAGCTTCCGCCGGAGTCTTACCGTTCAAACTCTCATGTGGTCTTACAAAATTGTGGTAGATCTGTAGTCCGGGAAGAATAGGCGTGTTCTCTACTTTTAGTCCTCTCATGGTTTTTTCTCTATCCCTAATCTCTCCGTTCATGCGTTCCATTTTGTTGTTGTGTCTCTCACCATCTAGAGCGATTTCTGAAATGTGCCTTGTCATTTCCGGAGAGAATTCTCTTTTGTATGCTGTGTGGAAATTCGGAGCTCCATCGCTGATCAAAGTTCTCGGTTCAATTCCCGCTAGTTCTCTAGCTTCCCGGAACATCGGTCGTACATCGCTCTCCCCTTCGTGATCTGCTACTTGTTGAGCAATCCAAAAACGAGTTTGATCATCCATCATTGAGAACAGGTATTTCATATCGCCTTTGACTTTGAAATAGAGCTCGTCAGTTCTCCATGTTGGAGAGGCATTGAAACCGATACTTTCAACGTAACCTTTCATTAGTTTAACGAATTTTCCAATCCACCGGAAGATAGTAGAGTACCCGACATTAACTCCCTGAAGTATAAGGAAATTCTGTGTATTCCTCAAACTCTCTCCGGAAAAGTAGAGCTGGAGAGCTTGTGTTACTGCTTGTGGACTAGCGTGTAATTTCTCGAAACCGAGATTGAATGAGAACCTTTTCCCGCACACTTTACACGAGTACCTTTGTAAATCGTCGTACTTGTTGTGGGTTAGTCCATGCTTTACAACGTTTTCAGAATTACATTTAGGACAAACCAATTTTCCGATTGGTGAAATGACTTTTCTGATTGCTTGTCCTTTTGCTACTTCTAATCTTAATTTGCTAGAGAATTCAACAGCGAATATGTGCTTGCATTTCTTATCCCGCCAAACGTGATCAGGACAAGAACATCTCCAACCTGATTCAGTTTTGATAACCTGATAGTATTCATTCCGGGTTTGAGACTTTACCGAATAGAGATCGTGTTCTAGTCTTGCGATTTCTCCGATTAGAGAAATTTCTCTACCGCGTACTTCTCTCATGTTGATTTGTTCTCCGGAATTGTTAGTGCTGGACATATTCCATTAACTACCGATTGGTATATTCCAATACCTATATTAAGGTTGTTATAGGTATCTAATGGTAGTGAAACATGTAGTTTGGCTATGCAAAAAGTCATGGTCTCAATATCGGACGAAATGATGAAAGCTTTAGAACAGGAGCGAAAAGCTCGCAAACTCGAAACGGTTCCGGAGACCGTAAGGTCGGTACTCGGAGAATATTTCAAACAAAAAGCGATTGAGGAAAAGTAGGACTCATTGAAGAGAAAATATGCTCTCGCATTTGAAACTGCACTATTAATTGCAGTCTTAGTTGCCTCGGCATTATTGACTCTTTCAGGATCCATTGATATTTCATTCATCGTAATTTTTCCGGCTATCGCTCTTGGAACACTCCTAACGATCAACGTAATTGGGAAAAAGAGATGGTGGACTAGAAAGAGGAAAATCAACTATGCGCTTTTGGTCGCTTTCATAGTTTGGCTCGCGATAAGTACCTCTATTCCTTTGACAGTTTACGGTTCTGCATTTTTCCAAGTTGTTTTCAATACTGCTAACGCTAATATCCCGTACACCTATCAGCTTCCCGGAGAACAGAAAATCACCTATGATGCAAATTGGATTTTGCTGACTCCCGGATTTCCAAGTGTAGATAATCCGATACAATTTACCTTGCTTATCACAAATGTCAGCGTCAATGAGACGTACTTCATGGCTAACTATGGTTGCCTGAATTTTCTGAACGGTACTACTCCGGGAAATCTCGGAAACAATCCTTACTGCTTGCAACCGATCAACATTGACGGAGCACCAGTTCTCTATAAGATCACTCTTGGGAGCGTTGGGTTCACTCAGCCGGGGCCGACTTGGTTCTTTCTCTACCCGGAACCACCCAAGAGCAATCCTCAAGCTAAATTTCAGGAAGATGTTTCGGTTTTCAAACAATTTGATGGTCAAACTCCATTTGTAACGGTCGGCCCTCAATCAGATACTTTATCTCTAGAGCTGAACGAATTTGCTGCAAAACTAGCTGTCACTCTGGGCTCTTTCAGTATCTTGCTCTTGCAACCCTTGATCGAAGGACTTCTCCTTCGGAACAAAGAGAATCAACAAAGTACCACCATACGCTACCAAGAACCCAGTAGTACTCCAAATCTGGCCAAAGACGATCCCCAGAAACATAATCAAAATCCCGGCGCAAATCAAGGAAAGGCTAAACATCGCCATCGGCATCGAATAATCTTCTTCGGTAGGAGTTTCCGGACTGTGTTCCATCTAGCAGGCCGCTCTCCCTCGTTCCTGAACGCCGGATAGTTCCCGGCCGCTCTGACACGGCACGTGTCCAAGCGTGAAACGGGTAGAAATAGTATTCCAATGTCCATCTATTGGAACAGAACCAGATGGGAATCCTTATACGGCTCCGATATCGAATAACCGATATCGGTAAAGTCACATGTTTGGCTTTGGACATTTTAAAGGCGGAAGGCGGGGTTGGCTAAGACCCTGGATACTCTCAATCGTAAGCAGATCGCCGAAAAACGGCGCAGAAATAATGGATGAAATCGAGAAGATGAGCTGGGGAGGCTGGCGCCCTTCTCCGGGTTCAATCTATCCTCTTCTCGAGGAAATGACAAAGGACGGGTTGATCCAGAAGAAGGATGATGGAAGGTACGAAATAACAGAAGGGGGAAAAGGCGAAACTGACTGGCCCTTTGGTATGCCTTTTGGAAACCGCCCGCACGGAGTCGATCAGATGCTCTCCGAGATTAACGGGTACATCATGTACTTCGAAGATCTTTCGAGGACCGACAGGTCAAAGATCACGCAGTACCAATCCTCGATTCGCGATCTCGCGGCAAGGCTCTCAAAGCTGGGTGAGTAAGATGACGATTCATCGCGCCCCGATAAAGGAAGGAGACATGGTATACGTCATGGATACCAAGGTCCGAGGCAAGGTGCTCGGCAGGCTGAAGTACCTCGTACTTCTGGAGCTCGAGGGAACCCACCAGATGATCAAGGAGCATCGCGGGAATCTAAAGCTGATCCACCCGAGACTGGAAGCGAAATTCTAGGGATGATGGCATAAATTGGGTTTATTTTTCTCTCCGTTTAGATGGCTTTTCCTGATATTCGGGATAATAGTACTCGCGGTTATTGGAATTACGATAGTCTCGACGATTTTCTTCGGGTTTGCTTTAGGGCATTCTCTTTTCTTCGCTCCAAGGTTCTTTCCCTTCTTTGGATTCCCGTTCTTAGGCTTCGGCTTCCTGATTTTTGGACTGCTGATCTTCGGGTTTTTCAGGTTCCTTTTCTATCCCTACAGGAGACGCGGATTCTACGGAAACAGATGGTACGGATACGACTCCGCAATGGACTCTTTAAGGCAGCGCTATGCCCGCGGCGAGATTACTCGCGACCAGTTCGAGCAGATGGCGGGCGACCTCGAGAAGCACCGCTAAACTCCATCTGGCCCTCTTTTTTCCCGGCCAGTAACTCTTTTCCGATTACTGACGTAAAAACTCAAATCATTACTTTCAGGAAAGTATTTTTCTGTGCGAAACTCCTCGATTCTTTTTCTCGTCGCGGTTCTGGTCCTGGGATGGTTTGGAGTTGAAGTTTACACAGCACAAAATATCTGCGTGACATCCTGTCTTGATCTTTCCGGATTAACAGGTTGGGAACAGGCAATAGCAGTGGCGATTTTGCCGGTTCTCTTGATAGCCGGCGGTTTCAGGGCAAGACAGAATGAGAAAAAGCGGGGGGCGACGGTCCCTCAAAGCGAACCCTCCGGCTAAGTCCTTTTGCAGATAGTACCAAACTCCGGAATTTGCCCCGAGTCTGAACGTACATAGCAAGACTGGCAATCATTCTTCCAATTCTCTTTTAGGATTCTAGTTTGCGACTTATCACTCGAGTATTCGATGACCGAGACAGTAAATGTTACCCAGTACGGCATGTACATCGATGGAGAGTGGAAGCAGTCAAGCGGAGGAGGAACAATCAAGGTCATCAACCCCGCAACTGAAGAAGTAATAGCTACCGTCCCAAAAGCTACTAGAGAAGAAGTAAAGGACGCAATTGACGCGGCGAAAACCGCCCAGCCAAAGTGGGAAGACCTATCGCCACTTCAGAGAAGCGCATACCTCTTCAAGATTGCAGAATTCATCGAGCAGGATCGCGATCGACTCGCAAGGATTCTAACCATGGAGCAGGGAAAGCCGATCTTTGAATCGAGATTTGAGATAGATGGGTCGGCAACAAACTTCCGCTATTACGCTGAATATGCTAGGAGGATCGAGGGAGATGTACTGCCCAGCGACTATCCCAGGCAATCGATCATGATTTTGAAATTGCCCATCGGTGTCGTGGGTTCTATTACGCCTTGGAATTTTCCCTCTTCTACCGTTGCAAGGAAGATTGCACCTGCTCTAATTACCGGCAATACAGTTGTTACAAAGCCCTCTAGCAATACGCCGCTGAGTACCATAGAACTGGTCAAGCTTGCAGAGAGGGCTGGACTGCCAAGGGGGGTGCTTAACGTTGTAACCGGCTCTGGAGGAGAGGTTGGGGACGAGATCGTCACAAACAACGACGTTGGCCTGATCACAATGACCGGAAGCACCGAGGCGGGCAGGAAGATTATGGCGAGCGCTTCAAACCACGTTGCAAAGCTCCTCCTAGAGCTTGGAGGCAAGGCGCCGTTGATCATTTGGAGGGATGCAGATCTCGACTGGGCACTAAAGTGCGCAATCTGGGCGAGATTCTGGAATAACGGTCAGACGTGCATCGCGGCAGAACGGATGTATGTGGATTCGGAGATCAAAAACAAATTCCTTCCCGCTTTTGTTGAAGCGACAAAAAGGTTGAACATTGGAGATCCAATGTCGCCAAAGACTGATCTCGGCCCGATGGTCAGCGAAGACGAAAGGAAAACAAGCGAAAAATACATTCAGAAGGCAGTGGAAGAAAAAGACAAGATCATCATCGGGGGATCGTCGATGTCGGGAGTAAAGAAAGGGTACTTCTTGGAACCTACGATAATTGAAGTGCGTGAGCAGAAATCGCCATTGATTCAGGAAGAAATTTTCGGTCCGGTAGTCCCGGTTATGGAGGTTGACGATTTCGACCAGGCGATTGAGCTGGCAAACGATTCGATCTATGGGCTTTCCTCGTATGTCTTTACTCGCGACTCGAACCGGATGATGAAGGCGATGTATAAGATAAGATTCGGCGAGTGTTACATCAACCAGGTCGGACCTGAACAGTTCCAGGGAGCGCATACCGGCTTTCGGCAGACGGGAATCGGGGCCGAAGGATCAAGGCATGCGTTAGATTGCTATACACAATTGAAGACTTGCTACGTTGACTGGAACGATCATCCGGACCTTCCGTACCTCTTTCCATATGGTTCAAAATCTTAAGCCGAGCTGTTCGTCCCGAGATGAACCAAGCTACCTAATGGAACATTTGAAGAAGGAGAAGTTTCCAGAACGTATTTTGCAGGAAAACAAACGGAAGTATCGTTTTCTGGTTTAGCCTGATATTGATAGAGTACCGTGCCGTTGGCTGCAATCCAATCTTGCTGAAGAGGGATCTCCGTATTATGCATCCAAAAGCACAGCTGCTGCGTGGACGAGAAGCTGAAAAGCATACCGACGCACGGGGCACCGCTTACGGCAAAACCATTGCAGTTTCCAAAACTCGTAACGTTCTGGAATCCCTGTTCCTGCTGTGCCTGATTCTGAGCGACGTAAGCAAAACCATCCAAAATTATAGAGCCGTTTGGTTTTGCTGAAATTTCAATGCATGTAACTGGAAACGAAGCGAGCTGTCCGGCTGTTGATGATCCGCTTGCGAGAGTCGAATTAGGCGTACAGCCCAAAGATTTTACAGTGGAAGAAGATAGTAAGAGAAAATATGTAGATACCGTTCCAATAACTATGATCAAAAAAGCAACGAAGATGATTATTCTCGATCTTTTCTTTCCTCTTGAGACGGACTTTTTTTCAGCTTCCATATTGGTAAGGATTGTTATTCCTCGTGAAATTCTGAGTTAAGGATTTACTTCGAGACAACTTTCGCAGTTTCCAGCAAAACGAGGCTGGCAAAGATACCCGAAATCTTGGAACGCAAAGCCAAGGAAACCAGTCACAGTGAAATTCTCGAGGTTCGTAATTTACTTTCGAGCCGTACTGGCTTCATGGGTGAGTATAAAGAGTGAAGTAGCCTAAGTTCTTTTTATTATCGCAGGTCGAGCACTATTGCCCGAAAATTTCACAATTGATGGAAGAGGAGATTCAATTCACGATGCGATAACCGAGATGTGGTCAAGAATGCGGCCCCTTGAGCTGAGAGGGTACAATCCGATCTCCGGCGTCGAGATCGTGGACGTCGCCACGAAAGAAATCATTCAGACCTTTCAGATCTCGGATCCTGAATTTCAGCTGCATTTGAAATCAGATGAAAAGAACCAGAATCAGTACGACTCCCAGCGTCCAACTGGAAATGTCCACGCCCCCGAAAGGAAAGAACATTACAAGTACGTAGCAAGAGTTAGACTGGGTTAGCAGACAAGACTCTCACACGGATCTTGTCTTATTCAAATGATAGACTGAAAGATGAAAATCTCTACTAGCAAAATATTAGTTAAGGAATTCAGAAGCAGCCTTTTCTTTTCCCATTTTCATCTTCTATCGAATACGTAGCGAGGGCTCCAGCCTGTGTCGAAACATTTTGAATGTCCTAAATGTCATATGCGATTTCCTAGCTAGGCCAGTCGACCGTAATCCCTGATCCAGGCCAATGATCACCCGGTTCCGAAAGACCGATCTCAAAAGAAATTTGAAGAATCTTTTGAATCTCGAATGAAACTTTCTTGGAAATGCTCTCAGAATGGTGAAGAAGTGCGATTAAACAAGTCTTATAGGAAGCCTTGAAGTCCGTCGTTTTATGCGCAATAAAAATGCGCCCCAACCAAATGAGAAAGATTTCCAGTCCCGAAGGGACGCACTCAAAGCTGGTGCCTTGTTAGGCGCGGTTGGCTTGATCGGAGCCTCCGGGATCAGGAGTGATGCCCTGAGGACGGCTAGCGCCACGAATATCGCAGGACCTGACAATTATTTTGCCCTAATTCAGCCTTCTGTAGATCCCATTTCGGGTTCAAGTCAGAATATGGCGGTGGACGGAGACGGAAACCCAATAGTCGATACAAATGGAAATATCACAGCTTACGCTTCGGGCTTGGGCGTTCAGGGTACGAATAGTACCACAAATGGGGAGCAAGAGGTCATGCAACTTCTTTCAATCTTATTTGGAAACAGAAAGTACAAGATCAAGGTAAGAGTGGTCGGAAACCTGACGACCTCCGCGTCCTGGATTGTCCCGAGCTGGACAATTCTTGAAATTCTCGGCGCCGTGAGTATCGATGCTTCGGTCAATCAACCCGTTGTAACGAATTCAAACGCGTGGGTGCCGGCGGGAACAAGTCCGTTAACACCTGGAACTATCATATGGACGCTACTTTACGCCGCCGTTTCATCTGGAACTAGCGCTTTGATCCACGTTGATCACACGAATTATTCGATGGGAACCAGCAATCAAAACCAGAGAACGCCATCACCCGGGCAGATATTTACGATAGGCAAAACAGATGGTACAAACACCGAACAGGTAGTGATTAAGAGCTACTCAACAGGAACAAGTTATGACACTCTTACAGTTCTCAAACTTGCGAACGGTCATTCAGCCGGCGAAATAATATCCGGCGTTTGCGGACAGCGAGACTTTGATATTGTGGGCCCTGGACTTATCGATGGAAATCAGGCAGCTCAAACCGCGTTAACTACGAATATCCAGGGTTATTACGACAGACAAAGCTACGGTCAGCTACAGGGTTGTGGAATAGGTCTGATATTTTTTCCTGACCCGGATCTTTTCTCCTCGGCAGGAAGAAGCGTTGTCACTTTTCCCCAATATAATCCGGTGAGTCCGAATTTTACGCTCGCGAACTTGACAGTTCAAAATACTGCCGGCGATGGACTCGTCACGTCGGGATGCGTAGATGGACCTAGCGGCTCCTACGTGAATGGATTCAGGATCGAAGTTAACGGAGGAAAACTACACAACATTTACGCCAATTCTTGCGGCGGGCACGGAATTAGAAATACTCTGCACTCACGAGGAATAATAGCTACAAATCTTAGGGCGTTCAACAATGGCTTCGGCGTTGGGTCGAATGGAGCAGCAGGGTTGGATATTGACGCATCAAAGAATAGCTACATCGGGGTGATAAGCGACGGTAATTTTTACAATATAGGCCTCATGAGTTGCGCTTGGTGTTCTGGAACAGATTGGAAGACAATTGGAGAGACTTCGCCAAATGCTTCTAAACATGCGTGCCATGTTTGGCATAATGCGAAGATCGACAGCTTGAACATTCGGAATTGGGTTATGGTAACCGAGCAGCAATCCGGCTTTGACGGATCTGACGCTGGTTGTGGGTTGCTCCATTGCAACATCGAGTTTACCGCCTACCAGGTAGGTCAACTCGCGAACAACAACTACGATGTGCTTACGATTGGAGGATACGAGAATGCACACACTATACCTCCTGATCCAGGCTTTATCGGACCTTGGACAGACAACGTCTTCAACATACTCGTAGTTAGTGGAGCCAACAAACCAAGGTACGTAGTGGACGCACCCTTCCTGGCACTCGGGAATATTTTTGACAGGAATACGATAAGAATCAAGATGACCGAAGGTCCTGTCGGAACAGCAGTTTGGAACTTTGGAACTAGTGGAATGAATCCAAATGGCAGATTCTCCCTGGAATATGGATCAAATCCCACCAGCGGATTAAACTCGAAAGCCTTCAGCTCACAAGGATACGTGGGCCTTGGTCTCGCCGGTACACTTTCATCTACTCCAACAACTTCTGCATCTTACCGGGTCGTGGGAAGATATTACGCCAGCATTCCGACAAGCAGTTTTACGATCAAAGATCAGGCAGGGAACTTAATTCAAAACGTTACTACTTCATTTACGGGGTTTCTGGAAGATGGATGGATATTGAATTGGTCCGTCTCAGGATCTGCACTAACGTTATGGCCCTGTCCGCTGTAGTACCGCTCCCCTCAATGGTGATATAGCAAAGCTCTCAAGTCGCAACTCACTATGCCTTTGAGGATAGAAAACACGAACTCGATCCTTGGGGCATTGAAAAAAGTGCCAGCGGATCCTATCTGGAAAGATTTATGTCAGAAATCTTCACCCATCGAAGTAGCTTTGAACAAGAAAACAAAAAATCTATACAGGGCAGTCCCCTCGACAAGAAAGCGAAACAAATTGAGCGCCGCGACCACATTAATCTGGAGGCCGATTTTAAAAAACTAGGGAAGAGCGAACAAAAGGGAAAGAATCGCAGCAAGCAGAAATAGACTCGATTTGAGCCGAATTAGGGTAATCAGAGAGACGCCCCGGGTTAGTTTGATGCATCCATTTTTATGAACTAGCGGATTCATAGCGAAACTCTAGCCTTGAGCGATAGATGTTTAACGTCCTAAATATCATATTGTCTCTAACTTTATACTGGTCCAACAACAGGAAAGGTGCCTTTCCCTAACGTAAGAGTTCCATCCATACGTGTCTATGTCTCAACAGAAACGGTTCTTGGAAAGGCGATCTTAACTAGGGGATCGCAGACATTAATTTTGAGCTTAAGAATGGCACTTTCAAGTTCCTTGATTTTGATCGTATCTAGTTTTTGGCAAGCATAAGTCACCCGGCTGTAATCGGCAATTATTGGAATCTCTCGTTTCTTGCCGGCTTGCAATCTTGCATCAACCTTAGGAATCAAGGTCTAGCAAAGAAGGATTCTAATTTGGATCACTGCTCACGTAGTCCACAATGCGATCGACTCGATTGAAAAGTAAGAGCTTTCAGAAGCCAACACTATAAAGGCTGGGCACCAATGTTGTCATTGAAGGAGTTTCGGGATTGAAGTAATGATGAGAATTGGATGCCATATCCTTCAGTGGGGCATGGGAATTGACCGAAAGAAACGCTATACGTGGGACGGCAAGATCTGGAATAGAAGCCTAGAACAGACGCTAGACAGTGTGTCAAATTGCAACTATGAAGGATTTGAATGCAATGATAGCGACGTAACTCCGTATTTCAACAATCCAGGTGAATTTCGAACTATTGTGTCTAGCCGGGGTTTAAAATTTGTTTCAATATGGAATACACTTCTCCCAAAGAAAATGGCCAGTGACGAATTACAAACAGTCAACCCAGACCTGCCTATGAGCGACCCGGGACAGTATGCGCCGATAAGTATCAGCAACGTAGACGAGAGGACCGTCCAAGAGGACCTCGCCGAAAAAAAGCATTTCGCGCTGAAACTTAGTGAATTGGGCGGTGGCATGGTGACGATAGGCGGCCCGTATATGGTCAGTGAGAATATTCGCGAAGAGTACTACGAGATGGCAGGTCACTTGCTAAACGAAATCGCTGAAGAGTATAAGAAATACGGAATCAAGGTCTCATATCACCCTGAACTTGGGACAATAGCTCAGAATGTACGCGGTGTTGACTTGCTTTTCGACTATGCTGATAAGGGACTCGTCGGGCTATGCCTTGAAACCGCACATCTCACGTGTGCCGGCGTCGATCCGGCAGAATTTGTCGAACGATATGGTCCCAGGATAACGCACGCCCACATGAAAGACGTATCATCGGACGGAAAGTTTGTCGAATTGGGCACAGGGATCGTTCAGTTTGGAAAGATAATTCGCGCGCTAAAGAAAGTGGGGTATAACGGATGGTTGATGGCTGAGTTGGATATACCCGTTAGATCCGCTGACGAGAGTGCTAGAGCAAACAAAGTGTTCCTAGACGCCCTGCTTAAAGAATAGTAATCTAACGCCCTAAAAACTTGCCTTTCGCGAAAAAGACTGATGATAGAATAAACAAGATACGCCCAAAAGTATCTAGATATGAAAGGTTTCACAGCGGATGGTCCATTCTCTAGGATTTCTGATAAAAAGAATCTGATTTGTCTTTTGTCTGGTCAACTTTCGTAATAGAGAGTAGTGTAGAAAGAGAATATGATGCTAGAAGCGGGCATGGTTCTAAATTTTCATGCACTGTGTTACGAATACTGCTTGGGCTGTCATTCAACGATGCTTATGGTTTGTATCGATTCATATTCACAAACTCAGGTTAAGTACACCCGTTGTAGGGGTGCTATTCTGCATAGCATTTCAGTTAAATCGTAATTTTCAAGATCTGTGTCAGTACTTAGGACATGTTGATCCAAGTTGCTCTAACAAATTTGTCGTTTGAAAATCCGAATCGTCCAGAAAAGCACATGGTTTTATTAACGCACTGATAAGTATCCAAACGTAGATTTCAATGTGGAAATTCAATGTCAATACTGTTGCTTTCATGAGATTTCCATTAGAAAGGACGTTTGAGCTCATTTCAGAAGGTGGATTCGTTAATGTGGAACTTGGAGAATCCCATTTTGACATTTTCAAATTGACCAAATCGGAGTTCAGAAACATCATGGAGCTACTAAACAAAAATGGACTAAAACTCTGTTCGGTCTTTGCAGAATATGGTTACGACGCGGTCAGAATGAGGAAATATTCTTTCGGGATCTCTTCTCCAAGGGAAGAGGACAGGGAAGTCGCGGTCAAAGAGATGAAGCGACTTATTGAGACTGCAGTAGAATTGGAATGCGACCTCATCGTTTCGGAACTTACCGGAGACAGGGACGACCCTGAAAGATCAAAGAAATCTTTCATAAAGTCTGTAAATGAGATCATACCTACGTTAGATCAGACTGACAGTACGATGGTAGTAGAGGCTCACCCGGGAGACTTTATGGAAGACGCCTTTACGACAATCGATATCCTAAGATCATTTGGCTCAAAAAGAATTCGCTATAATTACTGTGTTCCGCACACGTTCATATTAGGGCATACCCCGAAAGAGATAATCATCTACTCTCGAGAAATCCTCACATATTGCCATGTTGCAGACTCTCTTAACCCAAATCGAATCTTCTTCTCGCCAGCATACTCCCCGAAAATCAAGCCACATCTTCACCTGATACCTGGTTTGGGCGACGTCGACTTTATGGAATACATTTCGACGCTTAAGGAAATAAAATTTGGGGGGGTCCTTACACTTGATGCGTTCTCACACATGGATCGGCCATTAGCGGCGATGATTGAAACGAGGCGACGGGTGGAAAGCTATTAACAAAATGGCGGAAAAATTATCTATTGCTGAATAGGAAAATCGGAGTCAACTTTTGGGCTGATTCTGACGCTGCAAGTGCCAATTCGGCCGCGATTCGTCCGTCAGTTTCAGTCACTTTTGGCTCTCTGCCGGTCAGAATACATTCAACAAAATCCACTAATTCGTCTCGATAAGCTTCGGCGAATCGAGACTGGTACGAGGAGTAGCTTTCGTTTGATATCACGGCTTTGCCTAACAAGGTGGTATTGGTCTGATTCCCCATCGACATCATTATGCCCCCTTCCGTGCCCAATACTTCCATTCGTACATCGTAAGCATACATTGAGAAACCAGTGTCTATTTGTGCGATAGCTCCGCTATCCAGCCTCATAACTGCGTTAGCAGTATCAAAAGTCCCTGTTTTCTTAGCTTCATCGAACACCAGGGCGGCTCCTTCGGCGAAAATTCTTTTTATCTCCTGACCTGTCAACCACCGAATAGCGTCAAAATCGTGACTACAATTATCTGCAAATATTCCACCGCTTAGTTGGGGATCAGCGCCCCACCCTGCTACCGCCCCTGGGTCTCTGGCATGCGAAGTGATCAGAGTAATCTTGCCAATTTTACCTTCATCGATAAGTTGCTTTGCTCTAACGTGCGATCTGTCGAACCGCCTCATGAAACCGATCTGGAACTTTACACCGGCTCGCCGTCTTGCCCCGATCATTTCATCGGCTTCTCGAAGTGATGCAGCCATAGGTTTCTCGCAAAAGATATGCCTTCCCGATTCTGCAACGGCGACGACCATATCTTTCTTGAGGTATGTAGGTACCGAAATAACGACTGCATCCACGTCTTTATTCTCCAGAAGCTGCTGAAAATCCGGATAAACGTTCTTAACGCCTAACTGGGCACCGAGATTTTTTGCCGCTCCGAAATTGCTATCTGCTATCGCAACCAATTCAGCATTGGGAATATTGGTGGCGAGGTTTTCTGCGTGAACTCTTCCTATCGAACTTACTCCGACGATGCCGAAACGAACTTTGTTCGCCATGAGCTATCAAGAAAACCTGTTTTATGGATTAATAGTTGGGCAGTCCTAAAAATCACATTTGCGGTACAAGAAGTATTTTTCTGCGATGGTCGATTTCAACAAATGACAGGTTTATCGGTGAACTTGGATCTATCTATGGTTTTTATTCTTCGACAGCCTGGACCAAATTGGAACGCCGTGGGGATACTCTAGTACGCCGAAATTATTTAGGAACCTCATCAGACTCGCCTGCGTCATTGTTTCTATCAACTCTTCGTTGATCCCTTTCTTTATCTGCGTAGTCTGAGACAGCCAAGAATTACTTTAAAGAGACTATCTCCGTGTGGGTAAGCGATCCATGAAGAGCGCCGTGTTTTCCGCCCCACACAATATGCAAGTCAAGGAGGTTGAAATTCCAAGCTACAAAGATGATGAAATACTGGTGAGGGTGAAAGCTTGTGGAATCTGCGGCACAGACGTCGAATGTTATCTTGGAAATTCCATAGAAGGAGTCTTTCCCTATGTGCCTGGTCACGAATGGAGTGGAGAGGTTTCCGAAGTTGGAGACGCTGTTACCTCCTTGAAAAAGGGCGACAAAGTCGTTGGGCAAACGGTCGAACCCTGCGGGATCTGTGATAGGTGCAAGAACGGAATGAATCCAGAGCTCTGTCGGAACCCCCGAGTCTTTGGGTTCACACCCGCGACTCCCGGCGGTTTCTCGGAATACAGTGTTAGGAAGGAGAGGTTTCTCTCAAAACTGCCCGGAAATTGTTCCTTTATAGAGGGGGCACTTGTGGAACCGTTCTCAGTGGCATATTACGGGGTCTGGGTAAACGGAGGTGGCGTCCAGGCATCTGAGGATGTCGTGATAACCGGACTTGGACCGATAGGGCTTTTCGCTTTGGCTGCTGTAAAAGTCGTCGGTGCTCGGACTATCTGCGTCGACCCAATAGAAAGGCGACGCGAACTTGCCCTAAATTTGGGCGCCGACGTCGTAATCGACCCGAGCAAGAAGGACGCAACAGACGAGATTCTCTCCTTGACGGGAGGATTCGGAGCGGATCTTGTCGTCGACGCCTCCGGTAGTCCTTCCGCACTCGGGAAAATCGTCGACATGGCAGACAACGGTGGGAGAATATCGTTGATTGGGAATAGTTTCAACAAGACAATCCCTGTCGAAATATGGAAGGTGGTGATGAAAGGGCTATCGATCAGGGGATCGGCAGGATCCAGGTTTCAGTCTGCGATCGAACTGATTGCCGGTAGGAAAGTAGACCTGCTTTCACTGGTATCGCACAAGTTCTCCTTGCCCGACGTGGGGGACGCGTTCGAGCTAGCATCAAAGCGCGTCGAGAGCATCAAGATACTGGTTTTGCCCTAAACTTCTTGCAGTCAGCGCTTGGAGCTGCAACTTCAAAATCGCGTCGTTTCAGAAGGAAAAATCGGCGAGCCTGATAAACCTACTTGAGGGCAGGATCGTCACTCATCGCCTGAAGGTATAGACCGTGGAAATGGTTGATTACGTTCTCCAATTCATTGACCTTACCGCCGACAAAAACCTCGGAGTTCAGGCCCGCTTGCTGCTGCTCACAAATCCGCCAATCCTGCTTTAAGACGAAATCGATCCATTTGAGAGCCTCACTTGCGTCGTCGACACAACCCTTCCACTTGTGCGCGAAGAAATCGAAAGTCACCCTGCATTTTCTCGGACCCGCCGGCCAGGGTATTAGGGTGTTCGCCCATGATGGCGAGAAATTGAACTGACAGTTGGGAAAAGTATTGGGCATCTGTAAACAGTTGTCTTCAACATCAGATTCCGACAATCCCAGTGTTTTCAGACTATTCAATTGGCCTGCATCACGGGTCTTAGTAGATGCTATGTAGTCCTTCCATTGGAACAGAGTGTAATTTCCGCGTATGCGGGTTTGATCGTATGCTGAATGGTCTCGATAAAAGGGCTTCAGAGTTTCGGGATGGACGGTTGGACAATGGTAGCACTCGTTGCCGTTTTCTACGGCAACCTTCCAATCCGAGTTCACTTCGTATCGTAATCCCCCAATGTAGACCATCTCCTCGGTGTCGTATCTACCAAACCTCTCTTCAAAATCACCTAAGAAAGATTCTAAAGGTTCACAGTCTGGGTCAAGATTTACGAAAATGAATCCCCTCCAGAGCTGAAGTTTTACAGGGTAGAGGGAGTAATCTTCTTTCTTGAAACCTGAATATCTTTCAAAATCTGGGCACCCAATAAGTCGGCCATCCAGGTTGAATGTCCAGGCGTGGTATGGACACTGGATGTTTGACACAGTCTTCGATTCATTGACTAACTTCGTCCCGCGATGCGTACATACGTTGTAAAAGGCTTGAATTTTTCCATTTACGGATCTAGTAACAAGGATAGCGCGGTTACCAATGGTCATTGGAAGTAAACTTCCGGGCTCATGAAGTTGACTAATATGTCCGACAACCAGCCACTTTTTGTAAAAGATTCTTTCAAGTTCGGAGTTGTACACTTCCTCAGATGTGTAGAAATAAGATGGAAAAGAATACGCCATCGAGGGGTTATCAAGGACCCTCTGCATTTCACGTTCCAAAACGAAGGTCATTTCTCCAGATCTACCTCGCCAAGCATCGCGGACAATTTAATCTTTTTCCGGAGTATCCAATTCCACCCCTTGGGTGACCGGGCGATTTAGAAACACATTGAACTTCTGAAGTTTTGTCAGCTCGCCGGTGTAACTGTATTGAACACCATCGTAGTGGAATCTCCCATAGATGTCGGATCGACGAACCCACCATTTACCATCGCCTTATTCCAGACGATTGTTCCAGTTCCGAATGGGAGGTTGGGCAAACCGAGGAAGATGTATGGTACGTCGTTGTTTATCTGCTCCTGTGCGGTCGTGCAGGCGGATTGGATAAGTGTCGTATTAGTTGTGCCTATGAGATCTTTCACGCATGGTTGAACAATGGGATTTGAATAGACTGCATCATTGAAAACTAAGGACGAGTTACTGACCAAATATATCCACCAGTCAATGGGCGTGTCATCGGTCGGAGCGAAGAAACCTCCCATCGAAGCCATCTGCGGAATTTGCTGCGACATATTGACGTTCTGGGCGTAAGTCAAGTACATCAGCGAGGAAAATGAAGACTCCGTGTCAATCTGTATGTTCACGTTTATCCCTATGTTCTGGAGGTCTCCCTGAATAGCTTCAGCAATATTGCTGCATATAGAACAGGTCGAAGAAGCCAAATAGGTAATCGTAGGCGGACTGCTCAATTTCGCCGCCGCGATCTCCTGCTTGGCAAGTGTTAGGTTGAAATAATCGACTACGGACTGGTTGCCAAAGTTATAGTATGCTCCATCCGCTGGTACGGATGGTCCGTTGTACTGGGTGATGCCACCGTAAAAGGCCACCTTGGCAAGATTGCTATAGTTGATCGCATGGACGATTGCTTGTCTCACCAGAGTAATGTTAGTCGGATACCTCTGAGTGTTTAGAGATATTATGTAAAACAAATTCGAGTCCTTTCCCAATGATAATTGGCCATACTTGCTGTTGTTCTGTACTAGCGCATAGTCAGACCCGTAGATCGAAGATAGTTGGGTCACGCCCGTCGAAAGATCTACGTACCTGCTGATGTCATCGGTCTTTGCAGATATAACGACGTTCTTGAAATGCCCCGGGTCAATGTACGGGTTCGCGCTGATTTGCGCTTGAGTGAGGTTTCTCCCCCAATAGGTCGGATTCTGTGAGAACTCGACAAAGGAGTTTTCGGATACTTTGGTAACCGCGTAGGGACCTGTGCCAGGAATTGGGTTCTGGTTAAAGTAAGTGTTGAAGCTCCCCGGCGTACCGAAACCACCGTGCTGGAGAACATACTGAGTATCAAACAATAGTCCACCGACTGAGATCAGCGTTCCCACGAAGAAGTTAAACGGAGAACTCAGGTGGAAAACGATCGTGTTAGGGCCTGTCACGTAAATCGGCCACGAGCTATTTGTCATGATGTTCATGAGGGCAGAGGAGGGGTTGACAAGACCGCTCTGGTTCATCAAAGTAATCGTCGCCGGACCAAAGCGCACCGCCGTAGTGTTGAACATATTGTAACCGTTCATGAAGGCGGAACTATTTGCGTCAATGAAGTAGAGTCCGTATATGTCCCCCCAGACCTGGTAGGAGTTGAACGGGTCTCCGTTAGAAAATGTCACGCCTTGCCTTAGATTGAAAGTGTAGGTCTCGCCGTCCGCGGCCACGCTCCAGTTAACAGCAAGGTCCGGAAGATATTGGACAACTCCATGCGAATACAGTGCCGACGCATTTACATCAACAAGAGGTTGGTTTACCGTGTACTCAGGCCAATTGGGGTAAGGAGCGCAAGCACATGCAGAAGCCAATTCATTAAGATCGTCTACGGGCCAAGATGTATCGTCAATCGAAAGTGTTTGAGGGATATTGCTGCTGGAGCTGCTACCGGTCGAGCTAGTACTCGTCTGTGTCTGCATAGTACTCGAAGCGGAGGAGCTTGTTGCACTCAGGCTGGAACTTGAAGAAGAAGATGAAGTTGAAGAACTTGAAGGACTTGAAGAAGTTGATGAAGTTGAAGGACTTGACGAGCTTGATGAACTTGAAGTAGTTGAAGAAGTTGAAGAAGTAGTTCCGGTGTTCGGTCTATAGGCGACGAGCACACCAATGGCTGCAGCAATTATCAAAATTACAACAATGACAACGACAGCAACCGCACGGGATATCCCTTTTAGCGACATAATAGCTATGACGTGCAGAAATGAAGAGGATTTAACTCTTGTCTTCATTTTCGTGCCTGATTTTTGTACGATTGTTGCAGGCTTAACAAGAGCACAATCGGTTCTACGATATTGAACTGAGGAGGTAGAAAAAACTCTCAGCGCCTGAATAGCGTGCTTACACTTGCTTTATCACATTAGGTGATTGCCGAGGTCGTTTCTTCGGAAAAATGCTATATTTGGAAGCTTAATTCTTTCAGGGCGCGTGTAGCTATTTGGCGTCATCAAAACAAATTCCAACATCTGTAGTGGGAAGCGTTACCAGACCAGTCTGGTTGATAGAAGCTAGAAAGGCCTTTGACCGTGGAGAGCTAGATAGAAATGAGCTGAATAGACTCAACGATTACGCAGCTGAGCTTACAATCAAAGAACTTGAAAAAACAGGACTAGATGAAATTAGCGACGGCGAGCAAAGACGAACGAATTTTTTCGAATATTTAACTGAAGCCGTTGAAGGCTTTGAATCTCACAGAATTCCCTTGCAATTTGGAGCGGAAACCTACTGGGAACCCGTGCTTACTGGGAGGATCAGATGGCAGGACCCTGCAGCTGTTAAGGAATTAGCATTTTCAAAAAAATTTACTGACAAACCGGTTAAAGTGGCGTTGCCAGCCATTACTAGGCTACTTCGTTTCTATCCGTCTGAGGGTATACCCCAATACAGTCGTGATAGGTTTACGGAGGACTTGATTAGGCTTCTCCGGTTTGAACATCGGTCCCTGTTGGATGCTGGTGTCTCGAGCATTCAGATAGACTGGCCAGATGTAACTCCACTTTCGAGTTTAACTGACCGGCGAGAAGCTTCACAGAAATTGAATGAGTATCTTCAGCTGGTTAATGAGACTATCAGGGATTTTCCTTCGGAAAAACTACATGTTCACATATGCTTTGGAAATCATAAAGCTACCCATCGAATAACTGGAGGCAGTTTCAAAAATCTCTTTCCAGAGCTATACGATCTAAAAGTTCATGGTTATCTCTTGGAGCTTGCGAATCCTCATCACGAAGATGACGTGGAGATCTTCAAAGAGTACCCGGTTCCGAATGGAAAGAGAATTTACGCGGGATTGATCGATGTAAAAACTCCAGACGTTGAGCCGCTCTGGTTAGTGAGAAAAAGGCTGGATCGAGTTGCAAATTTTATCGATCGCTCATCGCTAGGAGCGACGACTGATTGTGGATTCGCTCCCGGATGGTACTCGTACTTGATTCCTCGACCAGTGAACTTCCAGAAGTTGACCAACTTGGTTAATGTGGTTAAAGAATTCAACGCTTCTTGAGCCGGACCTTTGGCTATAACATCAAAACTCTGTTAAGACAAACAAAAACCTTCAGAGTTCAAATTAATTAGAAATTAAGTGCCGGGAGTCGCCACGCGGTCATCGATGAAAGAACGACCTTCTGATAGAACTCATCACTGACCTGCCACTATATACAGCCTTAAGTATCAATGGACAATTTTTCCGGTTAGAGTAAAATGCCAATCTTGGTCTCAATGTACAATCTGAAGCAAGGGGTGAGCATGGAAGCCTACAAGAAATATTCGAGAGATCTTGATCAAGTAGTTACCCCTAAACAGCCTGGAGTGAGGAGTTTCAAAATCTATGAGATAAAGTCCACAGAAAACGAGAAACCGAAGTATCAAATCTTCGAAATTATTGATGTCGAAAGTTGGGATGCTTGGCAAAAAGTATTGAAAAGCGATGCCTTCAAGCAAGTTGTGGATGAGTGGCCCGGAGATCCCGACACTGTTCAATTAGTTATGGGAGACAGAATCGAGCCGGCCTGATCGCCTCGAAATCTACTTTGTAAAGGATAACTGTTGCTAAAGGAATTTTTTGTCATGGAATGCCCAGAGTAGATTTTGAACAAAATTTAGCAATAAATTGTAGCGGATAATTTAGTCAGCTCATGCATGGTTGAAACCGGATCTCCGTTATTTGCAAGGAAATCATGTATCAATGCTCCGCTCTTGTTCTGAATGTCGATGAATCCAGGAAATCGAGGCCTAACGTAGGCATTAACTATAGTATTCTTAGTATTGCTGAAAAAATTGTTCGTGCTCTTATTTGCACCAATATCATACCATGTAACTATTGAGGCTGGCTGCCCTCCTGCTGACAAGTAGGGACCATTTTGAATTACTGGAGAGGTAATCCAGAGTGCATAATCCTTCGCAATTTCTGAATGGTCGGTAGAACTTGATACTGCAATTCCTGCTCCTCCTAGGACACTCCCGATAGGACCCAACCCCGCAGATGGAATATCAGAAAAACTAATGTCATACTTCCTGAAAGAATTTCTTGAATAATTGGAGTACCCGAATATCAGAGGGACATAAGATATTTCGCGCGTAGATCCCATGAGATCGAGGAGTGACGGTGGATCAAAATCAAGTGACTTTGGATGAGATAGGTCACTTAGTTTTTTCAAGATTTCAAGAACGATTATTCCCTTCTCGAAATCTAGAACTTTTTTAGAATAGCAAGGAAATTCCCCGTGATTACAGTATAGCGTAAGAAATGAACAATAACATCCTGTTGGGTCCAGCGGAATTCCAACTCGGGATACTTCGTGTTGAGTAGTTTTCGCCAACGCAATTACCTGTTCCCAAGTTTCTGGTAGATCCACGATTAGGTCTCGTCTGAAAGCTGAGACCTGGCACGCAGCATCGATTGGGAGAGCCCAAATAGAATTCTCGTAGCGATAACTATCAAAAGACTTGCCCATGAACTGATTTGAAATTAAATCCAAATCTGACTTTGATACCAGTGAATCGAAAGCCAGTAGAGATTCAGTGGAGACAGCTTCTGCTATCGATGGATGATCGATTATGATAAGATCGTAATCTTTGTAGCTAACTTCGGCAGATGATAGTCCAAATTGATTCAAAGACCTCTTCTTCCAGACTAAGTTCACATCTGGGTGTTTACGCTTGAAGTGGTCTAGTGACATCACAAGAGGATCGTAACCTCTGGGATGGTCCCAAGTTAGACCGGTCAAAGCTGTCAAGAATTCGGCCTTCACTGGTTGGAATCGGTTGGCAGAAAAATCTCTTGTTAGAAACTATTTTTCTCGTTCAACTGTTCTAGCATATACGTAGATGATAGACGTGTTAAACCAACAGATATGGACATACTATGCAAACATCGAAAGTTCTCCGAGATAAATGAAATTCAGATTTGAAGAAAACTAGGATCAAATGATTCCTTGCTCTTTAAGATCCATAAGCTCAGAATCGCCAATGCCCAGGATTGCCCCGTAAATCTCTTCGTTATTTGCGCCTATTTTCAATCCTGGATTAGTTATTGTTCCTGGTGTCTTGCTCATTTTGAACGCAGAACCTGGAACTCTGACTTTCTGTCCATTCGACAGCAAAAACTCTGGATACATGTTTCTGTATTTGGTATTTGGATCGTCAAGTTGCTCGGACACCTCTCTGAATTCTCCCGTAACACCTCCAACTCTGGTCACAATTTCAACAACTTCCCTACTCGATAGATCGGACAACCAGCTTCCGACGATCTTGATCACTTCACCTTGATTCTTGACTCTACTCGCGTTTGTTGAAAATTTTTCATTCTCGAGCAATTCGGAGTGCCCAAAATGCCTTACAAATTCCTTCCAGCCTTTCTCCGTATGTATTATGACATACACAAACCCGTCTCTGGTCTTGAAGAGATACTCCGGCGAAATCATGTAACTTGTAGGTCCCGGTCTCACCGGAAAACCGCCAAAGTAATTTACCATACTCTGCTGCGACAATAGGACCGCAACGTCGTACATAGCTATGTCAATTCTTTGCCCCTCTCCGTGTAGGTCTCTATAACGAAGGGCCGAGACAATGGCCAAATCCGCGAAGACCGGAGTTACTAGGTCCAGACCACTGGTGCCCAGTCTCGTAGGCATATCTGGAAAGCCATTTGTGTCCATTAGGCCGCTGAAAGATTCGACAGCGGGATCAAAACCCGCGTAATCTCGATAAGGCCCCTCGCCGTAAGCCGTACTCGAGCAGTATATGATCCTTGGATTTATCCTCTTTTGATCTTCATAGCCAATATTGAGTTTGTCTAGCGTACCTGGAGTAAAATTCTCGATGAAAATGTCAGATCGCTCGACGAGCTTGAGAAATATCTCCCTCCCTTTTTCTTTCTTCAGATTCAATGTGATGAATTTCTTATTTGCATTGTAGAATATGAAATGAAGAGAATCGTCGCCTAATATTGGGGGAGTATGTCTCTGGGGATCGCCCCACGGAGGTTCGACCTTGATCACTTCGGCTCCAAGTTCGCCTAATAATCTTCCTGCATAAGGACCATTGTAATATTGAGTCATCTCAAGTACTTTTATCCCGCTCAAAGTTTTTTCCATTTGTTTCACGCCCCTTTGAATTTTGGTTCTCTTTTCTCTACAAATGCCTTGAGTCCTTCTTTAGCATCCTCAGTTCCAAAAAGAGCAATGGTAGCTTCGATCTCGTAAGAGAGGGCAACAGCCAGTGGTGATTCTGCTCCCTCGTTTACCAACTTCTTGGCTTTTGCAATAGAAAGAGGAGCCATTGAAATTGTCTTCATGGCCAACTTTTTTGCCTCCTCAAGGAGATGTTCCGAAGAAACAATCAGATTAACTAACCCGAGAGACTTTGCTGCTTCTGCATCAAGAAAAGTTCCAGTAAACAACAACTCTTTCGTCTTGTTTTTGCCTATCAATCTAGTGAGTTTCTGCGTAGTTCCCCCGCCAGGGACAACGCCTAATTTGAGCGTTGGATCTCCAAACTTTGCATCGGGAGTGGCGATGACAAGATCGCAGGCGAGCGCAAGTTCCAGTCCTCCCCCCAGACAGTAACCATTTACTGCAGCGATCACCGGCTTATCCAAGTTTTCAACATAATCGTAAAGAAGACGGCCCAACCTTTGGTGTTCAGCGTACTGGACAACTTTTTCCATTTTCTTATATTCCTCTATATCTGAACCAACGGAAAAAGCCCTCCCAGAGCCTGTAATAATTAGAGCTCTAACTTTGGCATTCGTCGCCCCTTCTCTAATTTTTTCATAAAGTAACTCTGTCAGAAGATTGTCCATAGCATTCAGTTTTCGCTCCCGATCTATACGAACGACTGCGACTGGTCCCTCTAAAACAAGGTGTACTATCCCGTCAACCATATCCTTGCACTGAAGAGAACTGGAGTATAATGGTTACTATGGCGGGTTTTCCACAGAAGATATGCCTGAAATATCGCTGACTTGCTTGTGGAAGAGAAGTTACAAGTCGCAAAATAAGGTCCCGCGCTGAGAGTCGCGTTGTTCCTACAAGCATTTTCTTCAGTGGATTACAATAGGTTGGCAGTCGCTCGAACCCGGACTTATTAGAATGTCGAAGCCCTTGACTTTGACACATCGGTATTGCCACCAAGGTTTTCATGAGGGCGCGATCGATCCTTGCATAAGCGGGAGAGATAGATTGTTCCATCTGGGATCATGATCAATCCACATGGGGAGGAAACCTTCACGGAAAGGTGATGGATACTTCTCCGTGTTGTACCCTCGGACTAGAATGAGTCCCTTTTTCTGATCTCTCCGCGAGAACACATCATCTCGGTGGGTCGGATATCCCTTTCTCTCGCCTTTTTCAGTTCGCCAGGAGAACTCTTTGCTTTCATAGAAAGGAGTTGCGAAACGTAACAATGCGCCAGCCTCCGACGCCCTAAATATGACACGTTTACAATTCTGAGATCCAACCCGAGTTCGGACGTAACTTATCAATGACTTCGGGGCTGTCCATCTTCGAGGAGCTGAACATTTAACTCGCGAGGTTTGTGCCATAGACGCGTCATTGCTCGAAGCAGCCCCTCGTTGGCTGATTTCTGCCTAAGGATCATTCGGATAAACCGTCATTGGGATCGTTTTTGACCATCAGGTAACTATTCTGCAAATATCGCCCCCGATAGCGGAAACGGGCACGATTTATGCCTATCTGGGTGATTTTGAGGAGCGCCCCGGGTGAGATTTGAACTCACGATCGGTTACCCGAAACGGATCTATGCGCAAACTTTCATTTTGCTTAGCAATCCGTCGCCCTACCAGGCTAGGCGACCGGGGCCCTTGGATTTTACGATTTTTCTCAGTGGGTCTTATTACAGTTGCCCCGTGCGGTTCCGTGGTTTTGAAATTGAGTAAAAGGTTTCTTGATTTGGTCGCTAGTTCCTACTTCCTTGAAGGGGTAAGTCCAGAGGGAAGTCGCCGGGGGATCGACGTTTTTTCTATGGCGGATTGATTGGCGTCAACGCTGAAGAGACCAGGATCGCGTCAAAGATAGATGTCAGCCGGAGACTGGAGGTAAGTGATGAATAACTTGTCATAGTAGGTTGGCGTACCCTTTGTAACTATCCAGAACGCACTGGTTAGAACAGATTCGTTCCCGTAAGATTGAGGTTGTGTAGTTTTCTCAATCAGTATGTGGCTGATCAGGGTTACTTTGATTTTGATAAACGGTCTCATCCCTTTCATCATCGTTATGGAGCAGCCACTCGTCATACTCTGCGGGCGTCATCACCCTTGGCCCTTTTTGCCGCGTTATGATTAGATATCCGGTCAAAGCAGTGAGTGCTAGAATCCAGATGTCACTAACAACTTCAAAAGAAACCATCGGGTTCCAGGTCTCTCAGACGGCCTTAGTTGAATGTATTATCCGGTCTAAAAATCTGCCGAGAATTGGGCCAACTAAATGGATGATTCTGTTCTATGGTATTGTTGGCCTGCCATTAGTGCCTAAATTTGATCACTCTTGATCTAATCGTTGTGTAATAATCTCAAATTAACTGTCTTGGCAAGAGGCGATCCACTTTCATCGGTATCTAAATTTCAAATCCTTGTTACAGCGCAAATGGAAGCCGAAGCGATTTGCGAAACTTGGACAATCGTTGTTTTGTCCACAACATTATGGTTTTCATAAACTAAGCCGGAAACAATTCATTAGCCGAGACCAAAAAAGTGCTCGTACTCCAACGCCCTAAATCCTAATTCTTTTTTTACTCTCGATTGCTGTGGATCTATGAATAATGGAGCAGGTAGCTATAAAATTTCATATAGCTTAATGGGTACTAATTTGTCATTTAAAGTCATTAAGTGTTTGATCATCGCTCCATTCTAAACGTCATTTGTAAATAGTTCTTAGTCATTTTCAAGCATTCAGCTATCAATTATCAGGATATGAACCAGTACATGGATTCTAAATCAATTTCGCGTTCTGTCAGATTTCAAAGTAATATGAGTGATATGGTCGTTTCACCAGGCGCGTTAGCTGAAACAGTTGCCCCCTCGAAACCTGAAAAATTTATTTCGTATCTGAGATATTTGGACGATGCGAATAGAGTAATAATCAAAGAACTACAGGACAATCCCGGGATCTCGCAAACTTCTCTCGCGGAAAAGGTCGGGCTGTCTCAGTCATCTGTGGCGCTCAGGCTTGCAAAACTGGCAGAGAGCGGCTTGATCAAGGATTCTCTTGTCATTGATTACAGGAAGCTCGGATTAAATGCAGCAAGGGTTGACATTTCGGCGAAAGACGCTGATATCGTTCTCGATTGGGCGAAAAACTGTCCGCTTTGCGTCAATGCTTCAGCTGGAATCGGGACGAATAATCTCTCGCTTTACTTCGTGGTCGAAGATTTGGAGAACCTGCCATGGATTATTGAAAAACATCTGTGGAGATTGCCGGGAGTTATGGAAATCAAAAGCACCCCGCTCACGTCGTGGATGTCTGGCGATGGAATATCATCTCATCTCGACCTGACAGTTGAAAGGAGTGAGACTCCTCCTTGCGGAGCGCTGCCTTTCTGTCCGCAGTGTCCGAAGAATCCAAATTACGAAGGAAAAGTTTGGGCTGCGAACGGTACAAACCGCGACGCTTGAAAGAATAGTTCCCACGACCTAAAATCCCGACTGGATTCCTCGAGGGTCAGCATTATTTCCGGGCGGGTTGTTTATTGTGGAGAATATTGCACAATGAACATATCGTGATGGTTCACATTCTTTACCTCAATGAACCCCGAATCGATCATCTTTCGGAGCTCCAAGAGAACGTGCAACTTCACATCTTCGATATCTAAGTTGAATTCTCTCGAGAGAGCTTGCACCAACTCTAGCGCACAACATGGTCTCTCGATCAATCGACTCTTGAGCTCACGCGCGTAATCTACGGAAACTGCCAATTAGATTACGCGTCTTGAACCTTTGACACCCGACCAGGCTAGGAAAGAGTCAAAAAATGATTAACTCTTACCTGGACGAGGACTTTCGAAATACAGTGATTACTGATTGAATGTCTTAACGACGCCGTCGACCTCTCCTAAGAGAGTTCTGCAACTCAATCTGATCACAAACTGGACAGCTCATTCCATTTCTTTCATTCGGACGAAGTTTGATGCTGTGTTTGGAGCAAATTTCTTGTTTTACTATTAAATCCATCAATATATTTGCGCATTCATCGCATAAAGACCCTTCTACTCAAAGAGGGTGCTCTATCATTTTTCGGGAGTATCCAGACCCTTCAAACTTCGATCACATGCATGTAAATGACATTCATCTGCCCAAAGGTGGGATAATTATCTTGCTTATTCCCCTCGATCCTAATCCATTTCGTTGGGAAAGAAAGGTCTCCATTGCTAACTAATTCCAGCAAAAAGTTCAAGTTGATGGGTTAGGGCAAGCTAGCGTGAAATCACGTTAAGAAAAGGCATCTTGCTTATCATGGTGAACCTTGCAAGTAATTTCAATTAACAAAGGCTTTTGCCAAACACAGAGACTTTGCAATAAGCAGGTAATTCATTATCTCTTTCTCACACTTATCTATTCAACTTGTAGTTCGATAAGATACAAATGCAAACTCGGATCGATCGCACATTTCTGGGCTGTCTCGAATGTCGCTTCAAGGGCGCCTGGGAAATAGATTCAGCTACTGGACGTTACCTGGCAACCGGAGAAGATGCTGAGCTCCGTATCGTTAGACTCGATGGGATGAAGAAATATCTTGCGTTTAAGAAAGGAGCCGCGGTTACTCTTTCTCCAACGAACGTGATTATGTTCGATCAATCTGATATCGAAGAAATCGTGAACATTGACGAACAACCGATGGGAGACGAGGGAGAGCGAGCTTAGTGCCTCGGATGTTAAAGGACGTTTGTTTGTGAATACTAGGAAAAAGAGGTCTATATCGAAAGTACGCGAACCAGATCTCAGACCTGAGCCTCAGTACATGATCTTCGGAGTTTTTCTTTCATGAATTTGGCTATGTTTCCGGAAACGTCTTCTTGTCGTGCTTGAGTCTGTCCGAGCTCTCCCTCAGCAATTTTGGGTAAATATTCGACATCTCTTTCTTTGTTTTCCAAGAAAGAGGAAACTCGTCTCGGTACGGGCAAAAATCATCTTTCACAGCTTTCATCGAGTCTTCATTAAAGACAACCGGATATAGCTTACATCCCTTGGGGCGGTCTTCATAGATTGTACACTTCGTCCCGTCATGGAAAACGCATCTGCCCTCTTTGCTGTTATTCAGAACTTTGAAGCCTTCCGCTGTCGTTGAACTGAAAAAATCCGGATCGTACCCAAGACTGGCAATGCGTTTGACATCTTCATCCAAGAGAATCATTTCTGTGTCGTAACAACAACTTACACAGCTATGGCTCCTGCAAACATTGCTCAGCGAGAGGACCCCCAGCAGACGAGATCAAGTCTAGAAGTTAAGTGGGTATCTGTGTAATTCTTGCCGTCAAAGATGTTGAGAGGAAGATTCTTCCGTGAAACTCTATGGATCTACGATTTTTTGGACAGCGCTTTGGCACATTTGGTCCTCAGTTGGATTTTGAATCGGAGATGCGCTTAAATGATTGTTTTATCCAACTGCTTAATTCTGATTATGCTAGTTTAGATATTCATCCGACAAGCTTAGAGACCTTCGGGCGTCAAGAAAGTCAACTCTGTTGAAAGTCCGCTAGGCAGATGGATATTTTGTATTTCTAAACCTCTAGTTTATCGGGCTGACCCTCCGAGTCAGGCAAAAGGGTCACTGTTTGGAATAGTTCAAAACCCATGGAAGAAAAACAAATCCTGTTTGTGTGTATAGAGAACAGTGGTCGCTCCCAGATGGCCCAAGCTTTTGCTGAAAAATATGGATTGAAGGCAACAAGTGCGGGACCCGTTCCTTCTAGCCGCGTAAATCCGAGCGTAATCGAAGCCATGAAGGAAAAGGGAATCGATCTTTCAAACAATATTCCCTCAATGCTTACTCCAGAAATGATCAACCGAGCTAGTCTTGTAATTACAATGGGCTGTTCGATTGGGAGCGTTCTCCCAATGCCGAAGCTAGTTCAGATGCAAAAGAAACTGGTCGACTGGGATCTCAAAAACCCAAAGGGAAAGTCTCTACCACTCGTGCGAAAGATCAGGGACGATATTGAAAAGCGAGTTATTGAACTCTCGAAGCAATAGAGGCTCCTGTTTTACATTTTCAGTGGCTCGTCCTAACTTCTTCACTGCCAGGCTTCACGGACGAGATCTTGCGGCTCTAAAAAATATCGAAAATGTGATTATAGCGTCATTCGCTGCGGACCAGCGTTATGCTAAGATCTGTATTTTCGTTTCGAGATTTCAATTTCGATAATTTCAATGCGTTGCTGATTTATCGAACTTCGCGAAATCAACGAGTCGTAAGTACCACGGTCTGTATCAATGGCTAGCAGGCCGATCTGCCTTTGAAAAGAATCACGGGACTGTTTGCAACTATCCAGTTCACGAGCCAGATCCCAATCGCGAGCAACGCTTGCCCATTTTCTCGCGCGCAAAGTCTCCTGTTCTAATGATTTAGTTGCAGTTTCCATAGGTACAGTTTTCATGCGAAGTATAAAAGCATGAAAAAATTCCCTTTTTTCAGAAATTGATTCAAACAAAGCATCGCCAAGTTGATTTTTTCAAGCGAGTCTTATCACAAAGAACGGCTTTTCGCTAATTATTGAAAAAATAATCCTCTTTGTTGTACAATGTGTGTTTTCCACATTTAGGGCATTTCTCATCGTTGTTTTGAATGACCGCAACCCTGAATGCTTTCTTATCGATCTGTAACTCAGAGGGATGGCGAAACCCGCACTTCCTATTCTTACATATTATGAATAAGGGCAATAATAGGACAAACTCTCAAAATACGAAGATTAGGAATTCTGCCGAGAGGGATGAAAAAATGGAAATGAGGAATCCTCGCCCGAAAAAAATTGGGCGATTAATCTTCATTTCAAAACTAGTTGCCTTGTTTATTCGACTGATTCGGTAACTGAAGAATCAGAATCGTTGCTGCTTGAGCTAGATGACTCAGCCGCTCCGCTCGGTTTCAGTGCAATTGCCGTTGCAAACCGCGGACCGACAGTTTCGATTTTGATCTTGACCTTGTCTCCCACTTTGGCTCCTTTTACGAAGATTATGAAACCCTGAATCTTTGCGACTCCGTCGCCACGTCTCGATAGTTCAGTCAGTTCCACATCGTATTCCTTTCCTACCTCGACAGGTTTCGGACCCTGATTCATTGAAGAACCACCATATCCTCGATCCCTTCCGTATCCTCCTCCACCGCCGCCTCCTCCGCCACCGCCGTATCTGCTGTTTCTGTTTCCGTAACTCATACTGTATTACGCTACTGTACTCAAGTCTCTACGTAACTTCGGGCATATAAGGCAGCTAACCTAACTCTGAAAAAGCCCAGACCTGAGTCCGGGCGCCGAGGTTGCTATCTTTCCCAAGGCTCTTTCGGCGGGGCCCTGTGTTTCGGAAAGCAATCTCGACAGTAAATTAGTCGACCCTCGACGGGTTCAAAGGGCACTCTAGTTTTCTTTCCGCAATCCGAGCAAACAGCATCTCTCATAATTCGGGGGATTCTAATCGAGCCACTGCCTTCGCGTTTATCTCTTTGACTCCCGCCCCCGCCTCTTGATCTTCGCCTATTACCATAAGACAAATTGACTATTACAAACTCTTGCTATTCACAATCTATCTGTCTATTAACGCGTTGTTATTCAAGGGATCTTTCATGGAGATCAGTTGTTCGTTTCAATCACTTGCGATCTCAAGCTAATTGATTATTCATAATCTGATTTCGAACTATGGATCATCGCCAATATCGAGTTTCTCCTGCCACTCAAAACAAGCCAACGAACTTATTTTTGCCATTTTATTGCCTGATTTGTCGATTATTGGCTAAGAATGCCAAAATATCATTGGATTAATGTGAAAGGCAGTAATACTCGATAGTACATAACTTGTATCAAGGAACTCTGGATTATTTTGGCTTCCCAAGCAGGAACGGTACTGAAGGTCCTCGAGGCATATACCCGAGATGTAGGCAGGGGCGTTGTACGACTAGACTACAATGCAATGGATTCGCTTGACGCTTCAACCGGGGATATTATCGAAATTAAGGGAAAAAGAAGAACAGTAGGAAAATGCCTGCCGCTCTATCCGTCGGATGAGGGAAGAGGCGTTGTCAGGATTGACGGACTACTCAGAAACAATTCTGGTGTCGCGATCGGCGACTCTGTGACAGCGAAGAAAATCAAAGCTCCTCCTGCCGAGAAGATAACCGTCTCGCCACTGGAAGCGATCCCACCAATCGACGAGAGATATCTCGCAGATGCCCTAGAGGGCATTGCAGTTACAAAGGGTGATAACATCATGATCCCCTACTTTGGAGGTCGCCTGACCTTTCAGGTTCAAGGTGTAAATCCGCCTGTTGATGCCGTTTTGATTACACACAGAACTATCTTCGTCATTTCCGAAAAGAGCGAGTCGATGCGTGGCGTTCCTCAAGTCACGTATGAAGACATCGGGGGAATGAAAGACGAGATACAGAAAGTACGAGAGATGATCGAGCTTCCATTGCGTCATCCGGAAATCTTCGAAAAGTTAGGCGTTGAAGCCCCGAAGGGTGTTTTGCTATATGGTACCCCTGGAACTGGAAAGACGCTGCTCGCAAAAGCAGTCGCAAACGAAAGCAACGCGCATTTCATCAGCATCTCCGGCCCCGAGATCATGAGCAAGTTTTACGGAGAAAGCGAAGCCCGCGTAAGGGAGATCTTCAAGGAAGCTAGAGAAAAAGCTCCGTCAATCGTTTTCATGGACGAGATCGACAGTATCGCACCTAAACGGGAGGAAGTGACCGGCGAGGTTGAAAGAAGAGTGGTCTCGCAACTATTGGCATTAATGGACGGTCTCGAAGCACGCGGTAAAGTTATCGTAATTGCTGCGACTAACAGACAAAACGCGATAGATCCTGCATTAAGAAGACCGGGCAGGTTTGACAGAGAAATTGAGATCAAAGTCCCGAACAAAAAGGGAAGATCCGAAATTCTCCAAATTCACACGCGGCATATGCCTCTGACTCCTGATGTGGAGCTTGAAAAACTCGCGTCAGTTACTCACGGGTTCGTCGGAGCCGATCTTGAAGGACTTTGCAAGGAAGCTGCGATGAAAACCTTGAGGCGTGTTTTGCCGGAGCTAAAGATGGACGAGGATAAGCTGACTCCTGAATTCCTGAACAAGCTTCAGGTAACCGATGAAGATTTCCAACTTGCCCTAAAAGACATCACGCCATCTGCTATGCGAGAGGTCTATATTGAAACCCCAGATGTTCGGTGGTCTGACATCGGCGGGCTTACCGCGACCAAGAAGGAGCTTCAGGAGGCTGTTGAGTGGCCTCTAAAGTATCCGGATCTATACAACACTATTGGATATAGTATGCCAAAAGGCATCCTGCTATATGGTCCCTCGGGGACTGGCAAGACATTACTCGCAAAAGCGGTAGCGACAGAGAGCGAAGCAAATTTCATCAGCATCCGCGGTCCCGAGCTTTTGTCAAAGTGGGTTGGAGAGTCCGAAAGAGGAATTAGAGAGGTTTTCAGGCGGGCAAGACAGGCGTCCCCGTGCGTCATTTTCTTCGACGAAATTGATTCCATGGCTCCTGTTAGAGGGCTCGGCGGCGACAATCAGACTTCCGAGAGGGTCGTAAGCCAGCTTCTCACTGAGCTAGACGGGATTCAATCTCTCTCTGGCGTCATTGTGCTCGCCGCAACTAACAGGATGGACATGGTCGATCCTGCGCTTCTAAGGGCAGGGCGATTTGACAAATTGCTCTTGATTGGTCAGCCGGATAGATACGCCAGAAAACAAATCATCGAAATCCATACGCGCAGTAAGCAAATTGTCAGCGGCATGGAATTGGACAGACTTGTAGACTTGACTGACGGATTGAGCGGTGCAGACATCACGGCCGTCGTTAACACTGCAGTGTCCCTCGTTCTACAGGAGTTTATCGCTGCCCATCCAAAGCCCGAAGATGCGAAAAAGCACATCGCTGAAGCAGTTGTGGACTTGAAGCATTTCGAAGATGCGGTAAGAAAGGTTAGGTCGTCCCGAGAAGGGAAGCCGCAAGAGCGACTAGCAGTTTCGTATTACCGCTAGTCCCCCACCGGTTCACCCGGTTTAGAGCACAAGAAAGAGAATTCCTTGCTCAACAATCTAGCTTCGGATCTAGATCTCCCAGTTACTTGATGAAAGTAAGGTGGTCTGCATGATCTACTTTGGTTTATATCTTGCAACTTACAAGGAAAAACTATAGGTAAACTGAGTTGTCAGACAGCAGAGACGCAGACATTGCGCAAAGAGCTAAATTTTACAACGAGCCTGCGGTAACACGGATCATTTCGAAAAATGGAGTTCCGAAGTCGAAAAAGGCGATGCAGATCATAGTCTCAGAAGGTAGCGAAGTAAAATCCGGAGCGAGCGCCATCACTCAAAAGCTCATGGATTGTATCGGGTTTGTCATCTTTATTGTTCACCCTCAACAAATCAACATCAGAGACAAAGCAACGGGCAATATCATTGCAGTAATTCCTAGGTAGAACTCTTTTCTGATAATGCCGGACGCGATGGCAAGACATGTTCGTTAAGATCGGCGACGTAGAATTCTCGAGAACCGATGAGGCAGAATACACCGTAACTAAGTACGGTGGTGGCTCGATCGGGATACGAGCAAAGATTCAGGCCGGGAAGGATTTGAAACTAGACGAAGAAAAATTGTACAGTCTAAGGGAAGGTCGGACGCAAGAAATTGAGATTTTGACAGATGATGGGAACACCGTGAAAGGGTTGTACAAGATAAACGAATTGAATTGGAAGAAGCAAAAGAAAAAAGAGGATGACGGGGGCTTCGAGCTAGTATTCAATATCGGACTGCAAAAACAGTAATTTTCTTTGCAGTCCGACATTAGACTGAGTTTTTGGACAGTCTATCCCAATTTTTCCTATTAGGAAAAAACAAAAAGTTAAGGGCGTTTAACCGCCCATTCCGCCATAACCGCCGGGTCCGCCTGGAGGTCCTGGCGGTGCTGCTGACTTGCCTGAAGCCAACACATCGTCAACCCGGAGCACCATATTACTTGCTTCTGTAGCAGCTCGGATTATTTCTTCCTTTACCGCGAGCGGTTCGATAACTTGCTCGTCCATCATATCTGCGACCTTTCCAGTGCGCGCATTAACCCCGAACCACTTCTTTCCTTGAGCGTGCTTTGCCCTGAATTCGACCTGGACATCAATGACGTCCATTCCAGCATTCTCGGCAAGAGTCAATGGGAGCGACTCTAACGCGTCGGCGTACTTTAGTACGGCAAGCTGCTCTCTACCCGGAAGTTTCGTCGCGTATTCCCTCAGTTTGGAGGCAACTTCTGCCTCTGGAGCTCCTCCTCCCGCAACAATAAAGGGCTCCTCCAAGACATCTTTTACAACCATTATCGCGTCGTGAAGACTACGCTCTGCCTCATCCACGACTCTCTGTGAACCTCCACGTACTAGAATCGTTACTGCTTTCGGATTCTTGCATCCTTCAATGAAGACCCACCTGTCCTGCTCGATCTTTCTTTCCTCGACAAGCTTCGCGTAACCCAGGTCCTTGACGGATAGATCATCCAGGTTAGTCACTGTTCTTGCTCCGGTAGCTTTGGAAAGTCGCGTCATGTCGCTCTCCTTGGCTCGTCTTACCGCGAGTATCCCCTTTCTTGCGAGCATGCTTTGCGCGACGTCGTCTATTCCTTTCTGACAAATGAGAACATTTGCACCCGAGGATTCGACCTTGTCAACCATCGACCTAAGCATGGAAGTCTCTTCATCGAGAAATCCCTGCATCTGTGCTGGAGTGTTGATTCTAATCTCCGCAGAGAACTCTGTTTTTTCTATCTCGAGGGGCGAGAGGATTAGGGCGATCTTTGCTTCGTCAACCCTCTTAGGCATGCCTGGATGAACTACTTCCTTGTCCAAGACAATTCCTTTGATCAATCTCGTATCGCTAGATGAACCGCCAGCTTTCTTTTCGACCTTGATATTATCAAGGTCTACCTTGGATGTACCGTCAGTCTTCTTCTCGACAACGAGCATCAATCCATCGACGACTATTGTAGCGAGTTCCTTTCCAATGTCCGAGACCAACTTTGTCTGCATGCTAGTCTCAGCAATTCGTTCCAGAGTTTTCCTGTCTCCAGGTTCAACCTTGACTGCAATCTCCTTGAGTATTGCAAGTGCCTTCTCTTCCGCCTTCGCATACCCATCTACAATGATAGTCGGGTGCACGTCCTTGTTGATCAACTCTTCTGCATTAGCCAGAAGCGCTCCTGCAAGCACTACAGCAGAAGTTGTTCCATCGCCGACTTCGCTATCTGTGGTCTTTGAAATTTCAACTAGCATTTTTGCGGCCGGGTGCTGGACATCAATTTCTTTGAGAATTGTTGCACCATCGTTTGTGATCGTAACGTCTCCCATGGCATCGACAAGCATCTTGTCCATGCCTCGGGGACCTAAGCTTGACTTTACAATCTCTGCCATCAATTTTGCGGCAAAAATGTTATTTTTCTGAGCATCTCTGCCCTTTGTTTGAGTAGAGCCTTCCTTGAGAATGTACACCTGCTGACCTGAAGAGGTAGTAGCTGGAACGAGAGTTGACATTTGTTACTAACGGGCAACGAGAAACACTCCTCGCTTAAAAGGCGAACTACGTGCAAATACAGTACTAGACAGAAGGTTTACTCGGAATCGGACAGGGCTGTTTCCGCGACTGTCAGATTACGATGATCTGATTTGATCACCGTTACTGTGTCGCCCGCCTCAATGATTCCTTCCCGAATCACTCTCAGGTAGAACCCGGTTCGCTGGGATTCGAGCATCCACTTTGCAACATCATTTGTGCCAAATTTCATAGCGAATTTGTAGCAGGGCATGCGTGGCTGCGTCACCTCAAACTCCGCTGAACCAATGATGAGGTGATCTCCGATCCGGGTCGAATCTTCTGGCAATCCTTCAGTTGTCAGATTCTCGCCAAAACTTCCCCAGGGCAGATCATTATCCGGGATTTTAGATTTCCAAAACGGATAATTTTCTGATGGATAAACGTAAACAGCCTTGTATTCCCCGCCATGAACCGTAAGATCAGCCTGTTTGTCCCCCGTGAGGTTCAATTTCGTGACCTTAACTGGACCGTTAACTGGTCGCTTGTCAATACTTGACAGTACCTTTCTACCCCGAACAGAGCCCAGAACGTGGGGAGTCGCAACATTGATCGAAAGAACTTTGGGAGTCAATGCTTGTTGGTTTTCTCTTTCTGGGATGCAAACCCGAAAATTGTTTCTGTTCTCCGGCAGTCAAACCTAGTTTTCAACTAGGTTCAATTTTAATGCCCAAGAAGACAGCGACTTTTCCCCATTTCCCTTCAAGGAATTGTAACCGGGCTGCTTCATTTGTTAAGTATAGAATCTTTGTCGGGCTATTGGTTGCGGCGAGAAGTTGAAAACATGCACGGACAAAATCGCTCTCTTGCGTGGGTCTTTGTTTATCCGGCCCCTTGGCTTCTTGGCTAATGTTCGAGCCGCCTGACCGAACTATGCAAACAAGTGTATGGTCAGCTGAAGCCAAACTGAATTCAATCGGGGTCCCATCGGGCAATCCAATTCTCACCCCTTGCAGCAATGTCGTGTGATACTTGTTTTCGATATAGGCCTTGGCTTCGGAAATCTTATCGGCAGAGGGCATTGAGACTAATAGCCTCTCACTGACGGAACCCGATATTAAGATCTCCGTCATTTCTCTGAACGCTTGCGGGAAATAAGTTCGAAATTCTCAGGTTACCGTAATATTACAGTAACAGCCTCTTGCGCGAAGACGTTACTTTTCGTGATAATCGCGGCTTATCTTTCTTGCCGCTCTGTTTGTATTAGAGTTATTTCTTCACAGCCGAATGCTTTGATATCTTACTATTTTCCAGATGGCTTTCAAGTGCGTCCATCTTCTCGGCCCAGAAATCCTGATATTTTGATACCCAGTGATTCAACTCTCGGAATCCGTCGGGCTTTAGAGAATAAATCCTCTGCTGTGCGTTAACAGTTACACCCACGAGCTGCGCTTCTCGCAAGACTCGAAGGTGCTGCGATACCCCGGGCTGAGTGAGGCGGGGAAATTTCGCCACGATTTCACCCGCGGAAAGAGGCTTAACTGCTAGGAGATCGAGCATCGCCCGGCGCGTAGGATCGGCTACTGCCGAGAAGACATTTGCGCTCGCGATCTCCCGCGGCATTGTCGCTACTTGCTCCAAGATTGCGTAGAACGAAACTGGTTTATTTGAAAGAGATTACCGTCGAGATCAGAAAATGTGGCGGTAATGCTCCATGGGTTTTCGTCCGGTTTTGCTTGTTTGAATTCGACCCCATGGGATTTCAATTCATCAAAAGTTTTCTTGGCATCGTCAACTTTCATCGCGATCGGAGGACTGTTTCCGGGACGCCAATTGGTTGACAAACCAGTCGGATCGTTCCATCCCAATGGGTAGAGCGAAAGTTCCAAATCTTGGTCCTTGAGCCCCACGGTAACATACCTGTAGCCGTTCGGCCCAGTAAAGTCAGTCTTTTTCTCAAACCCCACCTTCTGAGTGTAGAATTCGACAGCTGCCTCTTGATTTTTGACGACCAGCGTGAATCCCGTGATTTTCGCGTTCATAAATCCGAATATAATCATTTACGTATATAAGAATACTGATAAGGCGAGTTTTCATTGAATTGCCCTACAAAATAGTCGAACAAGTGACTACCCGAAAAAAGGCTTCAGTACTTTCCGGTAGATTACTTTCGTACTTTTCTTTTTGATGACCTCGACTTTTCCAGCAATCATCTCTTGAATAAATCCTTCAAGATGTACTTGGAAAATCTCGGTCAGTTTTTTCTTTGAAGAGTTTTCCAGTCTTCAGGAGTTTCGTCCTGATTTTTCTTTTCGTCCTCTCCTTCTTCCGCGATATTTTTCTGCCATGTATTACTCTACTAATGCCGAATTCTGCTTAAGGAAGATACTCGTCATTCTTGCTGACCTTTTTCTCTCATTTTTTCGAGTAACCATGTAAGGCCGTATTAGGCCTTGACAAAATCTAGCTGAAGGCTCAGTGCAAAAACGAAAGAGCCTTGGGTGGGATTCGGGCTCCTAGTGATAAGACACCTACGGGATCATGCAAAAAAATGAAGAACCGTAAGGGGCCGTCTCGGAAGCGACAAATAACTGCCAGTTGAAAATCGACTTGAAGTCTTTTTTTTGAACGAATCAACGAGTCGATGGAAGTTAAAGCTCTCGCCTCTAAGAATCGTACTGATCATCTTTGTAGTTTTAGTTGTAATGTTTGCCTTGATCGTGGGCAGCATGTATTTGTATCCTTATGATACCGTGAAGGTTCCATCAGCATGCAAGGACTCCGCGTCGATCGGATCAAACATGACAACTTACGGAAATCTTATCCACACTAGCTTTCTACTCCAGCAATCAAAAACGACGATGCAACTACAGTTCATTCGTCCAGATTACAAGATACCGCAAATAGGAAGCGGCGAACTCTTGACCAGTAATGCAAAATCTGCGGTGGTTGTCATTATCGACTACAACAATGGTAACTTCAATAGCACCCTCTATCTCGTAAACAAAGGCGACAATTCAACAATCACAGAAATGAGTTTCAGCAACGATTTTCTGGCAGCTACAATAAGAAACAATGTACTCTACGTCTACAACGGCGGGTTGGGCTACTTCCTCAACCCAAGTAGTGGCGAGCCAATAAACAAAATATTTTCAATCGATAACTACCGAGATGTCTCGGTAACGGGCGATAATGCAATCATTCAAACAACCGCAATTATTGCTGGGCTGTATGCGGGCGGGAGCTTTTTTGACGAACCCAGCTTGAATTTTACCACCGTAGCGTATGGATGCTTGATATTGTAGCCAAAAAGATGGTAAAGAGCCTCGGGCGGGATTCGAACCCGCGACCTCGACCTGTTTGTGCTCTGTTGTGTTATTCCAGATTTCTTACCAAGGTCGCGCTAAAGCCGCCTGTGTCTTTCTTCAGACTCTTCCAGACTCTAACTAGGCTGAGCTACCGAGGCACGTAGTTTAGGAACGCAGAGCAAAACCCGATCGAATCCTCTTAAAATCTTTCCCGGCGACATTCGAGATGGATCGATCTTCAATGCGCAAAGACGATATAACTTGAGAAACAAAAATTGTCATTAAAATGAAACTCGTCGACGCGCACCTTCACTGTTCGGAGCTTCCCAACGACGGGCTTCTAAATTACGCCAAATTCAATGGTTTGGAATACACGCTAAAAGAACTATTGGGGCTCATGAAACAAAACGAAGTCGAGCGAGGACTATTGCTGAGTCCGCCGATGAAAGGTGGTGCTCCTGCCCCGAACTCGAGGATAATCGAGCTCTGCAAAAAAAGTGAGGACAAGCTTTTTCCGGTGTTAACTGTCGAACCGAATAATGACAATGTCGAAATTTCTCTAAAGGAAGCGAGAGAAAATCGTGGCTATGTAAAGGGCTTCAAGATCAGACTGGGCTATGTCAAGGTGTATCCCGATGATCCCATTTATGATCCAATCTACGATTACGCAGAAGATCAGAATCTGCCGGTAATGTTTCACACCGGCGACACGGCAACCTCAACCGGCAGTTTGAAACACTCCCATCCGCTTACGATCGATCCACTTGCAAACTCCAGGCCGGAAATGAAAATAGTGATCTGCCATTTTGGAAACCCCTGGATTTCGGATGTTGCCGAACTGATCTACAAGCATCCGTATGTATTTGCTGATATGTCAGGTCTGGTTGCTGGTGATGGAGCAAAGTATGCAGAGAAGTACATCGAATCTCTTGCAACAAAACTGAGCGACGCAATCTATTTCGCAAGTGGCGCCGACAAGATTATTTTCGGAACTGATTATCCCGTCGAAACATATCCCGCAGGTTTGAATCTGCTTCGAAGGCTGAAAATCGATGAAGATGATATTTCAAAAATCGCTCAAAAGAACGCGATGAAGGTGTTTTTCTCATCTTGAGCCTGCAAGATCTCGTAATCTACGAGCCCCGAAACCTTTCGGAAAGGGAGACTCTGTACCCAATTCTTGAAAGCAGTTTCGAAGGATGGTATCTGAGCCACTCTAAACGTACGCTACGAGAAATAGACAAGGTTTTCGCAGCTAAACTCGGTGAAAAAAATGTTGGCGTTGTTATGCTAAAGAATATTGATCCCGAGATTGGTTACGTGTACTACATTGCTGTTGCAGCCGAGTACCGGGGGAGAAAAATAGGAAAGGCACTGCTTCAATACTCTTTATCTTATTTCTCAAATTTAGGCGACAACGTAGTTTTTGCAAGTCTTACAGTTGAACACGGCGGAGAATCTAAAGTGCTCTTTGAATCTGAAGGATTCATAGAGACAAACTTTGGACAGGTCTCAAAAAAATACGGCAAGCTGCACGCCATCAACATGTACCGCAAAATGCTCGTAGTTTCAGGAGAGCTCGTAGTTTACAAAGAGCTCTCTGGAAAACTCGACTGAGTGAAAGCTACCTCAAAAATCCAGTCATAGCTGGCGGACTTTGGGAAGGGTGACACTTCATTCCGTCTGCTAAAGAACGGAAGACAGCTGAAAGATTTTCAAACTCTTCAGATTCTCTCTGCATGCTGTATACGACGTAATATCTCGACATTTCCGGGCAGTAAAAGTGGATCGACCATATGTCTCTTTGCGAAACGCCGCGGGACATCATGCCCCTCTGAAGTTTTGCACTCACGTGGGACAGCAGCGCTCGGTGTCCGTCAATTTGAATTTCATTGAGATCAGTCACCTCAGTTGATCTTACGTCAGGTCCTTTCTTGACGCGCTTTATCCCGAAATCTCGATGTTCTTCAAGGCTCTTGAATTTCTTCTGAGCATCAGCGAGCGGGCCCCAGGATACGAAAAACCTGTTGCCATGCGGACTCTGAAAAACAACATCGGCTTTCTTCCTCGTACCCTTTGGGTTGAACTCAACCCGCCAGTCAGACGGTATCTCCAGTTCGATACCGTAAAGCGCAAATTTTTCCTTACCTATTATCGGCGCTGCTTCTTCCTCGGGTATTGATGATGACGATTCCAAAACGAGGTCCTTCTTGAATCTCCCTTACCCAAGGGCATAGCCGACAGTTCGTATAAAGCGTTGCCCTCTTTTCGCTTTACGAAAAATGGCCTAGGCACAACGATTGGTGAATAAATCCTGAGTTGCGACATTACAGACTAGGACGCTGGCTTTGGGCCGCCATCGGGCGCAGGCTGCCTGTCGGTCATTGGCCTCGAATCTACAACCTCAACGTCCTGCTCCGGAAGTTCGTACCACTTTACCTTCTCTCCGACACGGGCCCTCATCTTCCATCCAAATGACTTGGGTTCCGCCTCGATTACTTTTCGAAGCTGATCGAACTTGCTCTTCACCATAGCTTGCTGATCCGGTGTTAGCGCGTACGTCGGAAGCGAAGCTTCGATTCTTTCCAAATTCAACATGATAGTACGGTACAGTCCCCAATCCTGCGAGCAGAGCTTCGCGATGTATTTGCCATTGATTTTGTCCGGCTCGTCTTTTTCCGAGAGATCATGGTCTATGAAAAGAGCAATCACATCGCGGTATTCCCTTTCCGTGATCTCGTAAACCTGCAGCTTCGTGAGCAAAAGATCGCACAGCGGCAAAGTTAGTTTGTCAACGAGGAGCCGACCTGTAAAGTCGAGCTTGTGGCTCATCTCGAAGGTATTTAGGAAAATGTCGACTCTTCTTTCATTTGCAATATCGTTGAAGATCAGACGGCTGTAACCATTCAACTTGTTAAATCGATCGCGCGGGGTGTAACCAAGATCATCGAACAGCTTTTCAATTTCCTTCCTTTGCTTTCTGAATCCCACGAAATCAATGTCCACATATCTCCGACTCAAGTTTGCCTGGATACTGCTCGGGTTCCTAAGACGGAATGCGAGACCGCCGAGCAGTCGGAGAGTTACCTTCTTGGTCTCTGCAACTCCGACAATTCTGTTAGCTTCTATTACAACATCTTTCTCAGGCAGAAAATTTCTCACGCCTTTCCAGTTTAGTGGAGTTATTCTGATGGAGCAAGCATATTCAACATTTTGCCTTACATTTCAATCTCACAGGAGCTGATTCGGGCCAGAATGTGTACTCAAAAATTCCCCTCGAGAATCATTGCTAGAAAATTGGTCAAAAGGTTACTCATTTTCGGGATCCTGTATCAAATAACATCAATTCAAAGCATATCATTACGGATAAGGTATAGCAATCGCACTACCACTCTTCTTAATCATCAAATATTCATGACTTTTGAAATAAGTTCATTAGCCCCTCTTGAAACCGCACATGTTTGCAACGAGTAAAGAAAATTCCATGAGGGAGAAAACGTTTCACCGGCTCCTCGAAGGTATAAGGCGATACGGACTAGAAAATGTGAGTACGCTTTCTAAATGGATCGATATACCTGTTGAGACCGCGCGGTACATGATCTGGGAGGAGCTCCCAAAGCACTGCATCTCCGTTGGCATAACTGTGAACCTGCCTCGCATAGGTTTAGGCAGATGGATGCTGTACTTTAAGCCTGTTGAAAAATCATTCACGCCGGCAATTGAAGCGTTTCTCAGAGAAGAGACCGGATTGATGTATCAGGGGCGAGTACTGCCAAACAATGGCTCGTTTGCAAGTTTCGGCATACCATTTGGAGAACACTATAAGCTGCGTGACCAGCTAGATCAAATGCGAAGCGCCAACATCATAGAAAATTACTCGTTGGACGAGGTCGAGTTCGTTCGCAATGTTTCATTCAATTCAAACTTTTACGATTTCAAGGTTAGAAAGTGGAAGTTCGACTGGGCAGAAATTGAGAATTACAAAGAACCACTTTTGACTCCGGAGCTGCCGGAGGATCAAGCACCTGTTGTCGATTACAAGGATATTCTAATTCTCAAGGAACTGCAGCAAAGCGTACCCCGCACTCTGTCAAAACTTTCCGGAGCTATCGGTCTCGACCAGCACAACCTTAGGTACCACTACAAGACACACGCTCGTCGTGCGATAGCGGGATACTATTTGAAGCTGAGCTCGGGGAATGCGCCGGGTTCGATGTCCGCCATGATCTTCATGCATCAGCATGGAAATTCAGGGGCGATGGACCAAGGACGTTTCGTAGCTCTAAGCATTCCGTTTACTCAGAGGGTGTGGAAGACCGAGAAATACTATTGCTGGTACGTGAGCTGCCCGGGCGAATACACGAACCGACTTCTAAAGTATGTGAACGACAGATTTGCTTCGATTCCGGGGAAGCTTGATGTATTGAGCGTCGATTCTGAATCGGAGTACGAGGATACACTCCCGTACAGACTGTTTGATGAGCGAACTGGTAGCTGGCGCTATGAGCCAAAGTCAGCACTGTCTGTAATCCGAAAGTAAAACTTACCCTGCACCATCCGGAAAAACTGTTTACTTTGCTGGTACAGGAGGATCTCTCCGCAGCGTTTGTATCGAAAATCGAATTGACGCCTCCTTTCCAGCGGGAATGAAGATGTGAAAATTGTTTTTCCGTTTCTGGAGATCTTTTTCCTGTTGAAATTACCAATTGATTTTTAACGACTTATCAGGGCCATTTTGAAAATTAAGCGCGATTTTATCCGCTAATTTCATCATAAAATAGAGAAAAATTCACGATGGCCAGAGGTGAAATTGTTGTTCTTGGTTCGGGCTTGATGGGATCTTCTATAGCTATGGATCTTCTCGAAAGCAGCGCCGTCACCAAGGTGGCCGTCGTCGATTCGAGCGGAGATAGACTTCGCGCCCTTCAGGTCAGGGCTTCCAAGCTTTCAGGGCTGGATCAGTCAACCGGCAGGAACCTGAAGCTCGCAGAGAAGCTTCAGATCGTCGAATTGGACATTGTAAAAAAGCGCGAAGAGCTACAGAACTTGCTCTCCAGATATGAGCTTGGAGTGGGCGCGCTGCCGCATGAAATCGCGGAAGAAGCAGTAAAAACAGCGCTCGATGCGGGAATAAATTTTGTCGACCTGATTTATTCCTGGCGGCACGACAGATCTTCATCAGTTGACGTGAAAGCAAAACAGAAAGGAGTCACGATTATTCCGGCCTGTGGCCTCGCGCCCGGTCTCACAAGCATTTTAGCGAAGAATTCTGCGGACCAGATGGAGGAAGTTGACTCTATCAAAATAAAGGTCGGTGGGATTCCTGAGGTACCGAAGCAACCACTGAATTACAAGGTTGTATTTTCGATCGAAAGCGTGCTGGAAGAATATGTCCGGGAAGCGCTAATCGTCAGAGATGGTAAGAAAATCGCAGTTCCTGCTCTCTCAGAAGTAGAAGAACTCACTTTCAATGAATTCGGGGATCAAAAGTTTGAAGCCTTTTTGACTGACGGTCTTTCAACTCTGCCTGACACGCTACGCCGGGTAAAGTACATGGAAGAAAAAACGATCCGCTGGAAGGGACATGCGGATCAAGTACAACTTTTGATGGATCTGGGATTTTTCTCGGAGAGGCCGGTGAATCTGAAGACTACCGGAAACCGTGTCTCCCCGCGTGCGCTGCTTTCAACTCTCTTGGACAAAAAGCTAGCGATGCATCAGGGGGACAAGGACATGACACTTTTGCGTATAGATGTCCAGGGCAGGAAAAGGAAGGGAGACAAATCAACGAGAATCCATCAATACGAAATGATTGACAAGTTCGACGTTGCAAACCAGATTACTTCCATGGCGAGGACAACTGCGCATCCTTGCTCGACAGTTGCGCTGATGATATTAGAAGGAAAAATCACAGAAAGGGGATTCATCCCGCCTGAGCTTGCAATCAAGGACGACCGATTCGATGAATTTCTATCCCGGCTGGAACTGAAAGGATTGAATATCAAGGAAAGAGAGTTCCTCGCAGACTAGCGGCTGGATTTTTCTTGCCTTACCGAAGAACAAGTTCTTCAGCGGATAAAAGCGATCCAGATGGGAAGACTTCAATTATCGTAAAGAAACTGAACTGGAAAGAAAAAAGGGACAAAATCCCCACGACATTTGTTTCGCTCGCTCCCGAGAAGCTGGTTATCGAAAACGGGATCGATATACTCGTCGGCGTTTTCCACATAATGTGGGACGACATGCCGCGAAGGAGAACGTATCAAATTCGGCTGTCAGATCTTGTAACCTCTGTTGGAGAGTATTCAGGAAGTAGCCTGACGTGTGGGAATTACGAAGACTTACTCGAGAAGCTCGAGTCAAAGCAATTTCCATGATTATGGTTTTGCTAAAACATAATCAATAAATTGCGTAGAAATATCGACCTGTCTGCGCACTTTTCTGTTTGCCTCGGTAGCTCAGCCTGGCCAGAGCGAAAACATTTCCTCAAACTTAAGAACTGTTGCTCAGTTGCCTTGTAAGCAATAGGTCGCGGGATCAAATCCCGCCCGAGGCTCTCTTTTACGGTCGTGTTTGATCCGCTCGGCTTGTGGGTTGCCCACTTGCTAACAAATTGTTAACAATTTGACCCATGTTTTCCCTCCGCCGAGTCTTGGTTTATAATTAATTGCAAAGTTTACCTTATGTTTTAGTTGGAGACAATTCGAATGACAAGTCATAATGAATTTTCGGTTCATTTACACAGGGATAAGAGTACGTAATATTCAGGAATCGCTAGACTTCTACACAAAGATTCTACAAATGGAAATGGTGGATAAACTGGAAAGAACGGAGCCAACCAAGGGGCAAGTAGTCACGCTCAGGAGCCGAGACTCCGCTCAGTTGCTGGAACTCAACTACTATGAAGAAGGAAGTCAGTTCGGTTCCGTATACAAAAATGGAGAAGAACTCGACCACCTCGCCTTTGACGTTGACAATCTTCTCGATACCGTTGAAGAACTGAGACAAAAAGGGGTCGAAATAATTGCAGAACCATATTCCATAGGCCAGTCCATAGGATGGAAGGAAGCATTTGTAAAAGACCCGAACGGCATCTGGATTGAATTATTGGAACGCAAAGAGTGAATGGAATAACCGTTGAGCAAGAAACAACAAGAATAAGAACTGGAACAGTTCGTCAAGCCATTTTATCCCAAGAAGGACATAATGAACGACCTTTCCGCCCGGCCAGGGAGATTCACCAACAGCTAAGAGCCCCTTAGTCCGATCAACCATAGACTTGTCTTTAGCCGTTATTGGAGAAAAACAGAACTTGAGCAAGGATTACTAACTATTGCTCGTAACTCCGTCCGAGGCTCTTCACCATTCCTAAAATCTTTTTCTAACTCTCCTTGCAGTTTCTTGTATGTCTTAGCTAGGCCTTGTCTTAGCTTCCTTTTCCTGTGATCACCCGGACGAAGGCTCTGGTTAAGACGATCAATGCGACCGAAATATCCCACATGAAGAACCTCCAGTTTCCGATGGTCGGATTTGAAATCCAGAAGACGTTAGAAATTGAAACCAAGAATATTGTCGCAGCTATAATCCCTGAAAACATCGAAATCTTGAACATTTTAACGTAGTTTGCTTGCGATTTGCTGACCTGCTTGTGCTTTTCTTGTCTAATCACCAGATAGCTCATTCCAGCCAGCAATACTTGCATTATCCCTATGTCAAGCCCGAAAACGGCAGAGGAGTACTCAAGAAAGGTGTTGGATGTGGTCTCAAGAACGTAGAAAAGGAATGGTTCAAGCGCGACACAAAAAAGAAGTGCGACATTAAGATATTGCGTGAAAAAAGTTTCCACAGAAAGTGCCGACACGATTCGTGTGTATGCTAGCCAGATTACAATGATTATGAGAAAACTAAACCCAAACTGGCTGATGTCATTGTTGAGATCCGCGGACGATAGTGGAATGTGCTGGATTAGAGCAATAGACCCAATAGAGAGAGCAAGCCCAAAAACAAGGTCTGAGAGGCTCTCTATTCTAGATTTTATTTTGCCTCTGGTTGCATTATCTTCGATGTGGTCTGCCGTCAGGAAAATGTCACTAAAACGGGCTCGGCAAAATATTTGTTTTTACATCTTTGTTTGTGCAACCGCCTCCTGAATTTCCAAGTGCGCCTATCTTCACGAAAGGTAAAAAGACCGCAGGAAAATCCTCAGAAGGGGTTTTCGCGAACCTGGAAAAAAACGAGATTTGATCTATCGGGTGCACTCCCCGCCGGTGGCTCATCTTTTTCCTCTGTGCGGGCAAAAATGAATTATGTAAATCATGTTCTTCTGTATCTCTGTCTGTGACACTTTAGAATAGTGGCAATAACACTTAAACAGCCCTGGAGATCATAGTTTCGAAGTCATGGCGAAAGTCCTTGTAAAAACCCGGAAAGTGGGAGGATCAATCGTCGTAAGTATACCTAAGGAGGCTACTGAGCAGGAGGGCATCAGAGAAGGCGAATTGGTAGAGTTGGAGGTTCGAAAAGCCAGGAGGGACTGGTTCGGCGCAACGAAAGGGGTTGGGTCGTTCACCAAAGAGGACGAGCTAGATTCCCATGACTGACATAGTAATCGATTCCTGGGCTTGGATCGAGTACTTGGATGGAAGCGATTTAGGATCGCGCGTTCGCGACATAATCCTGGACGGTCGAAACAAACTCTACACTCATTCTATCTCCATTGCAGAAATCGTATCTAAGGAAAAAAGAAGAAAGAAGGATCCCGAGACAGCTTGGAAAGCAATCACCAACCTTACCAAAATCTTGCGAGCAGACGAAATGGATTGCAAAGCTATTGGTCTTCTCCATGCTGAAATAAAGGCCACGAACAAGAATTTCGGGCTCGCAGATTCATTCGTGTTGTATGCTGCAAGAAAAATGCGTGGACGAGTACTGACAGGCGATCCCGACTTTAAAGGAGTCGCAGACGCTATTTTGTTGCGATGAACTCCTTTAGAGATCTATTCTGTTTGGATCTAGGACAAAAGCCAGGAGATCCTAGACTCAGCTTGTGCCACTCGGAGGTACCACCTTCTTCGTTCCGATGTTTTTCCAGACTATCCCAATTCCCAGCAAGATTATTCCCACGAACGTGAGAATAAAATCATCAATGGAATACCGCCTATCAAGTAAGGCGATACTTAAGATGATGAGAATGCATCCCATGAACAAGAGTCTCAATTTCATACCGTTCATGCGTTTTTCCACCTCCTTTTGGTACTAGGCTTCAAAATCACCTGGCCACAAAAAAAGAATACAAAAGCCCTGAAACCAAGCTATTATCTACATCCATTTTGTCAAGATTTCTTCCCGATTTTTAGCGGTAGCTCGCAACTACCTTGCGGTGCCCATGTTTAACCACATGTCTCATAATCCTCTCTACATACGAGATGAGAGAAGTGAAAACTATCGGGATTATGATAGCTATCCTCAAACGTTTCGTTGTGTAGTGCATCCTACTTCCTTTCACCTCCACGAAGTGAGAATCTCTTCTCTCTGGAAGGTTGCTCTTGCTGCCACGAAGAGAAGGACATTAATTACAACCAAAGCTCCAGCGAGTATCAATAGATTACTGTTAGTGAATGGAAAGATGCCGGTCTCTGAAGCAAGGTACAATCCAATGAATGGAAGTAGAAGAAGGCCGCCGAGCTGCTGAGCTGATCGCACGTCACTCAATCTAGAAGAGATGATGACATTCAGTTCGACGCTTAGAAGAGATGCAAGTGGAGCGCAGAGCAAAATCACGCCGATGTACGAATTTGGATAGTAGTAGAAGCCCAGAAGGCTGTGCGTAAAATTGTCCATGAGCCCCATGAACATCACCGAACCTGCGTAGATGGCGACCAAGGGAATAAGTAACCCGGAGATTATTTTCCCGAACAAAATTTCCCCATCGGTCATTGGAGTGGCGAGGAGCGGCTCCAAACTCTTCTGAACCTTCTCCCCCACGAGACTGTACGAGGCGATCGCAGTTGGGATTATTGCCGCCCCTACCAAAAAAAATATTGAAAACGAATCCATCAAAGTCTCCGCTTCCGTAGCACCAACTGGATGCGCCGCTTTGTGCAGAGAATAATTCAGAATAAGCGGAAAGACGATGCCGATAATTACAGGAAGGGCGATTGATGCATAGATCACGGTTGGCTTCTTCCTAAAGATCCTAAAGTCCTTCGCAGCAACTGCCCACGAATTTTGAAGATTCATTTTCTTCTCAGCTCTCCTTTACTAGCTTCAGATACACATCCTCGAGACTTGATCCGACTTCTGTTACAAATTGCAAGCGTCCTCCGGCATTCTGAATCTCTTGGAGAATTACCGGATTTTCCTTTTCGGGATCTTTCACCATGATGACGAAGCTGTTGACCGTTTTCTCTGCAATTTGATACCCGAGCTTGTTCACGGCCTTTACAATGGAATCGTCGACAGACTGGAGCCGAACTTGTATTCTTCGACCAGCGAGTGAGCTCCTGAGTTCTTCAGGAGATCCTGTGGCAACGAGCTTCGTCTTCAAAATAGCAACCCGGTCGCAGATTTTCTCAGCCTCATCCAATAGGTGAGTATTGAGAAAGATGGTTTTCTTTTCACTCTTGAGCTGCAGGATGAAATTCCGAATCGTCTTTGAAGCCTCAGGATCGAGATTCGCGGTCGGTTCGTCCAAGAAGAGGACCTCAGGGTCATGGATTAGGGCGCGCCCGAGAGCAAGCTTTTGCTTCATACCCTTGGAGAATGTTCCAGCTGCAACATCTCTCTTATCCCAGAGACCGAGTAGTTTGAGAAAGTACTCGATTTGCTCCTTTCTTTTTTGCTGGCTCAGCCCATAGTAACGCCCGTAAAAATCGAGATTGTCATAGGCGCTCAGCTCATCGTAGAGCCCAACATTTTCCGGGAGGAACCCTATCATTCTTCTGATCTTTTGCTCGTCCAAACTCTTCCCCGTGTCATAATTGCCTATGGTTGCTTTTCCTGATGTTTTTGAAATTAGACATGCGAGCATCCTGATCGTAGTTGTCTTGCCCGCACCGTTTGGACCCAGAAAGCCGAAAACCTCACCTTCCTCGACATTCAGTGAGACATTGTCCACTGCTGTCAAGTTCCCAAATTTCTTGGTAAGATTCTCAGTATCGATCAGTCTGACTCTTCCTCACTGGAACAGTTTCCGCTTTGCACTAAACAGAAACAGATCCTTTTTCCATGTTACCCATTCAAATCGTCTCTTTAAATGGAATCTGAATCGTACAATTTTTGTACGAATCGTCACATCTTATAATACGAAAAAGACCAGGAATTTAGATGCCAGAGCCAAAATGATGGATAACGGAGGGGCCGATGTTCCACGCGATGAAATGAAGCGCGCCGTCAAACGAGCTATTCTCCTGAACGAACACTTGCTCCGCAGAGCTTGGGGAATACTCTTTCTTGCGCTCTCACTTTCAATGTTCCTTTCGATCTTTGGAGTGCCGATTATTGATTCATTGGGAGTCCTGAAATCATTCGGAGTCCCAGGATCGATAGCAATGGATCTGACCGCGAGCGGCTGCGGTACAATTGCCATTCTTTGGGCATTCAAACGAGTCCGCAATACTGCGGAGATTACTCATCCTGAAGGCGACAGAGCTTGGGCGAGGCTACTTGGATATCGTTTCCTGATTCCTCTTTGGATAGCACTCAACGGGATCGTGATTTTGACGATCGCATTTGCAAGCGGTCGAGTTTCACTTGTTGTCCTTTTGATACACCTTGGCTTAGCTATTTATCTCTATTATGCCCTAAGACTCTCTTTTTCAACGAAAATTCCCGCGGAGGCTATCATTGCAATCGCCTCACTCTCAGTAAGTAGCATTGCATCCATCGCACTGTTGTCTATTACCACTAGCCCCGGACCCTACGTTCTCCTGTGGGGAGCTACGATTGTTGCCTGGATCTTCTCTGGAGTCTACGCGCGTACTAGATCCATTCCAGAATTTGAGGAGGAGCGTTCTGGGCTTGAGTGATGACGAAATCAAACGAGAAGTTTTTGATAAAATCGTTACAGATGGGACCATCCGGTCGTTAAATGAGCAGCTTAATGACTCGCCCTTCAAATCATCTACTAGAATCCTGATCCTCGTGTTACTTGCAATGACTCGAAGGATGAGCTCAGTAGAACTCAGGACCCTCACGGGACTGGGAAAAGGGAGCTTGGAGAACCATTTGAATAAACTTGAAAGCTTCGGTTATGTTAAGATAAGCAATGAAAAATCCATCGGCGCAAGGGGTGTTCCGAGGCAGATAGTTGGGATCACTGAGAAGGGGATTGAGGCTTGCCATGCGCTTGTAAAAAGTATGTCAAGTTTGGCTCTCTGAGAGTCGACATAATCTGCCATTAATACTTCATTCTTTCGATGGATATTTACCCTACCAACATTTGGGTTGGACAATTTTTGATTGGTTATCAAACGGACATCACCAACTCAATGTTCTGTCAAGCGTCTTCACCCCAGGATCGTCTTGAATTGAAAGCTTTAGGCGTACAAAATTTGTACTTTTCGAATCCCATTTAAGATGCGTATTCTCAAGGTAGGGTGGAAAGAATCTGCATGAATACTGGAATTGCCATAGTCGGTATTATTGTGCTTATTGTTGGAGTTGCCCTAGGTGTCATTGTGCCCATTGTGGGAGTAGCCCATGACCTACCCGCTGTACACCCCTTTGTCGTAGGAGTTGTGTGCATTGTTGCCGGCGTGGTTATTACAGTAATAGGCGCGAGTATGAAAAAGAAAAACGCTCCACAGGAAGAAAAGAAAAACAAGCAAGCTTGGATGAACGGGATCACACCTAGAGGGATGAGCGAAGGGAGAATGCTTGAGGTACAAAATTTGTACGTTTAGAACTTCTTTTTAGAATACGATTTTTGATCAATATGTGTCCTAGCAAATAGGAGAATAAGAGTTGCCGAGTTCCCAAACAGTCATCTTAATCGTTGTACTCACAGTAATTGTAATCGCTGTAGTAGTCGTATTTCGCGCCTTGACGGGTCGAAAATTAACGAATCTGTAATAATCCAATGAATCTTAACAGAAAGAAACTCCAATGATTTTTACCAAACCCAAATGTGATCGCTTTGCGAGGAAAAACAGTCTTATCGGGTGTGGCCGGAATTGTAGTGGGTGTCGTGCTTGTATTCTTAATCGGTGGTACTCTCGTCAGCGTCGAATCTTCTGCCATGCAGACAAAGTCCAATGGCTGGTTTACCTATACGGAATGCGGCAAGGTTGGGAACAACATCCTTGAACAGGCAGTGTGCGCCGCTGCCCTCCCAGGCGCCAACGTGCCTCAAGAAGCTGTGTACTGGGAGGCATACTTCGATGGCTCAGGCCACAGGCTGACCGGCCAGCACGACTACATTCTACAGTTCCCGCCTAGCGAGCTGCCGCCTAACAGCGCCTTTTGGTCTGTTACTTCATACTATACCAACATAACTCTAGTGAACAATCCCATCAACCGCTATGATGTCAGCGGTACTTCTGGTCTCATACCGAATGCCAACGGATCCGTCGACATTTACATCCAGAACACTTCCCCCGCGGGCCACGAATCGAATTGGCTGCCCGCGCCAACCGGCGATTTCTTGCTATTCCTCCGTGTTTACCTGCCCGGCCCGTCGATTCTGAACGGTTCCTACAAGCCGCCGCCAGTTGTAGAGGTGAGCTGAACATGAAACACAAGAATCTCTTCGCGTTCTCAGTGGTATTGCTCCTGACCTTAGGAATAGGCACGTTCATCTACATCTACGAGATTCCACCTTTGATCTATAATGGATGGGCGCAGGAGGTAATGCAGAAAGGCATCGGAGCGGGGCCCTTCCCTGTCAACACTCTCTCCACGCAGCCTAGCCTTTTCGGCCCCAATTCCACAAACTCAAATCCAGGTGTGAAGGGTGAGGGACCCACACTCTATACCGCAGGCGTGCTTGACCTCAGCAAGGGGCCAGAAATTCTGAGCGTACCGAACATGGGCGGGAGATACTATGACATACTGTTCGTCGATTCGCGGGGCGATGACTTCGCCTATGTTGGTACTCGCACCACCGGGGGTCAAGCCGGCAACTTCCTCATAAGCGGTCCTAGCTGGCAGGGAACGGTTCCGAGTGGAGTGACTCAGATAACTTCGCCTGATAACAAGGTGCTTCTCATTGGACGAGTGCTCGTGGAAAACGCAACCGAGGTGTCTGTTGCGTACAACCTTTCGATTCAGATAAAACTCACACCACTGAGCCAATGGCAGTCCGCAGCGGCGTAAAAGGGAATTATGTAGGATTTTTGTAAGCGATCTATCTGCGAGCTAATCGTTCAAAATCCTCTGTTTCCCCTCTTTACACGATTGTCTAGCTTTTGAAAAATGTCAATCCAAGCCTTTCGAAAATGCAATTCACTAGGGAACTATGCTGACTGCAAATAACAAATGTCAATCCTCGGGATTTCTTGACGATAGAAGTAATCGAATTGCTTGAATCCTATCCCTGAACTGTTCAAATAAGTAGTAGTACCGATTATCATTATAGCGGCCAAATACTCTCGAGCAAAGCGTCGCAGTTCTCAAGGACTGTTACTAGAAGAAAGCCAGCCTCTGTATCGCCGACTTCTCGTTTCTATGTTCAAGGAGCTCAATGAGCTTCTCCGGAAACATCAGGTTTCTGACGAGTATGTCAGTTCTGGCACTTGCTATGCCAGGTTGCCCCTTCGCCCACTCGAGATGCTCCCGAACTTCGTTCATTGTGGACGCGCTCAGGAGGATCCATCCGCTCTCGGGGTCCGTAAACCCAACCGACAAATAACTGGTTTCGAAGTGGGAACGCATCGCCCGGTCCACTTCCCCCTTCTCCCTCTGCTTGGAGTAGGAATAAGACAAATACACCGGGATGAGTCCGGGAATTCCGCCAAAATTCAGCGTCGGCACAACGAAGACGGTGTTCGTCTGTCGAAGATTGATTACTCGATTTCTCACCGTTCTTGTCGAGAGGCCGAGCTCCTTTGATACTTGCACAAAGCTCTTGCGTGCATCGTTGGAAAGAGCCCGGAAGATTGCCACATCGGTCTCCAACAGACGATCGATCCTGCATTGGGGGAGTACCCACCGGAACTGAACGACCCTCTCAGGATTGGTGATCCTGGAGATGAGCTCAATAATTCGGGGACGCGACTCTGTACTGTTGAACATGAGAATTAGCTTCAGAGCTCTTCCGTAGTAATCGAACATCCCGACGATCTCATGGACCAGCTTCAGCTTCCTGATCATGTCAGACTTTGCTGATTCCGGCTGCACGTCCACGGTCATGTCCATCAACTGGCAACCGAAGAACGCAGGGTTGACTATGAGCTGCCACCCGGACAGAGCTCCGGACTCCTGCAACCTCTTGTATCGGTAGTTCACGGTCTTGTCGTCTGCCTTGATACGCGCCGCGATGGACCTCAAGGACTCATTCACCTGTATCGTGGACGGAGCTACCGCGCTTTCAGTAATTAGGGCGCGGAGGATTTTCACGTCGAGTTCGTCCATCGTGTTTCCAGGTGACGAGTGCATGCCCTCGCTATTTATTCATCGCTTCACTTTTGGCTAATTCGTTTAGGCTAGTATTCAAGTCCAAGCTCTCCTGTTCTGTGAAGGTGAGGGAAATAGCATGACAGTAGAATCCATTGGAAAGCAACATGAGTTAACGCGAACAGAGGATCTTGTCTCAAAGAGACCAAGACTAGAACCGATAGAGAAACCGAAGGGTCTCAAGTTACGATTTCTCTACTGGATGATCAGTCGCCGTTTCGGAATAGTGCCGACTTCAATCAAGGTGGGAGTGGCCCGTGCGCCGAAGATATTGGGCGTAGCCAGTGCAATGGGCAAATTCGAATCAAAGGGGATTCACCTTGGTAAAGAACTTCCTTATATGATCAATATCTTTGTAGCCGGGACAAACGGATGCGGCTTTTGTCTTGATGTTGGTCGAATGTTGGCAGTGAAAGACAATATGAACATGGAAAAAATCAACGCGCTACCTGTCTATCGTACGAGCTCGTTGTTTTCCGACAAAGAACGTGCGGCGCTGGCGTACGCCGAAGAAGCGACACTGAACAAACATGTCAGTGATGCAACGTTCAACGAACTTCAAAAATACTATAGCGACCGCGACATCGTGGAGATCACAATAATCACGGCGATACAAAATTTCACAAACTTGACCAACATACCCCTTGGAATCGGATCGGATGGATTGTGTGCAATAGCACAATCTCGGAAGAAATGAATTATCGATATCCATGTCCTAATTGGCTTGGTCATCAATTTCGTATGAATGATCGGGTTGTTTGAGTCCGGAATCCGAGGAATCGCGTACGCCCTCTCACCTTTGTCCCAGGCAATCACGCTAATGATAACATCCCACCGCATTGCTCTCATTTGCAGAAGCTATAGCGTTACCGGATCACAGGTTACTCAATGTGGTGTCCGCAGGCTACCAATTTCAAAAAATACAAGTTAAGACGAGTCAATGGATTACGTAAATACTCCTAGAATGGAACAATCTCTAGGTCGCAACATGGCCTGAGATTATCCCCTTGTCTTTCTCATCATACTGATTCCACTTCTTTTCATTGCCATCGCGTATGCGGGCTATATCATTTTTCGAGGTCTTGTTAGAAAAACGGTGCGAGAAGAGCTAGCAAATGAAAAACGAGAATCAGCGTGACAACGCCCGTTTTGGGGCGCTACTACTTGCTTCTTTATTCAAGAATCAAAAAAGTAACACCTCTTTGAGAGCCTCATCCAGTAGTATTAGAAAATGAGTTAAGTCGTAATTGTTAGGGCAGTTCCCCGCTGCCAAATGCTTCTCTTAGCTTCTGCTCCTGTTCTGTAGAGAGGGATGTTCTTAGAATTCTCGAGTGCAATCCTTGAAGGAATAGTACGACCCTGTCTATCTTGGAACTGTATTGCTTTTCTAATAATTCAGGATTCTTTCGTCAGAATCCAACGAGTTTTTAGTTTCTTGGTAAACAATTCAAGGAGCGATTGGTTCGACGCGATTGACAGTCATTTGTGGTGAAATCTGGTTAAGAGGAACAAGCGATTTCGCGCTCTTGTATAGAGTAAATCCCATTACAAGGATGACCACCAGGAACAGAATAAATCCCGAAAAATCGCTTGGTCCGGAGATGACTCCAAAAAAGAGAAGGAGCAAAATCGCCGGCGAGGGGGCAAACCAGAGAAAATGCATTCGAAGCCTACTATTCCATTTTGAACGAATCGCTATTGCCGGAATGAAGATTACCCCGCATAACAGAACGACAACAGGAAAATTATATACAACCAGTAGCGCTTCATTCTGGATGTTTCCGGTACTAAGCTGGTTCAACAACACTAGGTTTCCCGTAAGTTCTGCATAGGCGGCGAGCAACAGAATACTTCCCCAGGTCAAGATGTTGGCGATCCAGATTGGAATCCGAATCTTGCTCCAGTAGAGGGTGTCTCGAACGAGAGGATCCATGCGGCGACTGACAAGAATCGAGGCGTCTATCCAGTAAAAGACCACCGCGAATAAAAAATAAAATGTCACTGTACTAATTGCGGCAGTGACCTGCAAAGAGAGGTTTGCTGGGAGATCCCCAGAAACTGCCAGGGTCGACCACAGGGAGAGAATGATAATACCTATTCCGAACGCCTGCCGGCGATAGAGAGGGACCGCTAGTGCTCGTCTGACGTTGAATGCCCAGTAAGCCCCGTACGCAAACATTGGCGCTGAGGATAGTGAGAACAGAATTAATGGTCCGAAAACACCAACCGCATTATGGATGACGCCACTGCCGCCGAGCAGAAATCGAGCTACCAAAATGGACGCGACGCCCATTGCGGAGAGAATAATTGCGGTAATGTCAGCTCTATCTGGCATATGCGTTTAGCTCCATCCCATTTTTGGAAAATGCAAAATTATAGTAGCCCACCTGCGGCGTAACGCCGCGCATCTTTCTTATCCGTAGGAGAGGCAGTACCCTGAGACCTTCCTCGTACAGTTTCAATTCTACGACACCATCAAATAATTGCTGCATTGCGGCAAGAACGTTGGGTGGGTGCATTCCCTCTTCAATGGTTGCAACCACGACGCACTCGTATTGCTTGACATCAGAAAAAAGTTGAGTTAGAAATTTATAAATTGTATCCGGCTGATTGAGCATCAAAAGCGAAGAGAGGACGTCAGTGACTACCCTGATCCTTCTCGTCGAGTTTTTCTTCAGAATATCTTTGAGGTTAAACGAGAGTCCCGAGAGGTCGCCGACGTCAAATTTCACTTGCCCTCCGTCGCTAGAAAACCAGAAAGGTACACGTTGCGTGAGATCTACGTTGAACGCTTTAACATCCTGAAGTACTTCTCGCGACGACAACCGAGTAAGGTAAAGACAAAAGTCGTTTTGCACCAGTCCAGAGTGAGTGAACCAGTAGCCGAGAGCTTCCTTTCCGATTCCGGGCGGACCGACTACCAGAATCGTCGACCTGTCCGGATAGCCGTCGCCTCCAAGCAGACTATCAAGAGACGGAACTCCGGTCGAGGCCAAATGGAAAGATAAAGCCTCTACGAATTTGCAAGCGAGATAAATCTACCTTGCGGAATTCCCAGAAAGTTTCCGAAAGAAGAAAAAGACCTATCGAGATTCAATTAAGTTAGAACACAGGACAAACGAATGACTTCTCTAATACGCGGTAACCTAAGCCAAAATTTCGTTAGATAATTTCATATCAACGGAGACGAGGGCTTGTCCTCCCATGACGGAATCAGTTTGGCCCAAAGGAATTCGCTGCGCCGTTGCGCTGACTTTTGACAACGACGACGAGTCCGGATTAATCGACGCGTTCGGTCCCGACAAGATGTTTTACGTTAGCCAGGGCACCTACGACGCAAACGAAGGCACCTGGCGAGTCTTGAGAATTCTGGAAAGACAGAACGTCAGGGCGACCTTCTGCATGGTTGCGAAAACCGCCGAGAGGAGACCCGACGCCACGAGGGCAATCGTGGAAAAGGGACACGAGATTGCTTCCCACGGCTGGGATCACCGGCCGTACTACAACATGAAGGTCGAGGAGGAAAAAATGGATCTTCAGAAAACTGTTGAATTGATCAGGAGTATTACTGGCAAGACTGTCGCCGGTCACAGGACTGCCAATTGGTGTCCTAGCAAGGACACGGTAAAGCTGCTGAATAATTTAGGCAATTTCATCTGGCGCGGAGACAGCCTGGACTCTGACCTTCCGTACGTCCACAAGTTCAATTCGGGAAACAGCATCGTGGAACTGCCGAGCGCAGTCACTCTGGACGATTATGATAACTATTCGGAAAGAGGATACACTCCTCAGGAAGTTTTCGAGTTATGGCGCGACGAATTCGATGTGCTCTATGAAGAAGAAAAATTCTACTGCCTGACGATGCATCCATTCATGACCGGAAGGCCCGCTGCGAGCAAAAGTCTCGAGAAGATAATCTGCCACATCAAATCGCACGAGGGCGTGTGGTTTGCGACCGGTAGCGAAATAGCTCGGTATTGGCTTTCGAGATCCGAGAATGCCTAATATATTTGCTTTAGATACCTAGGCACCCTAAGCGAAATCCCACGCTCGCTGCGTACAATAGCAATTTCTTGAGAGTTCAGTCCGGAAATCAGAATTCGAATCTCAACCTAAGCTTCCAAAAACCCAATAGTTTTTGTATTCGCCTTAAAACCGACCCCCCTAGAGCAACCCCACGCGCGTGCGTGAAATCGTAATTCGAATGGTTCCGGTGAGACCCTCAATTGAACTATTTGTATTATACAAGCTAGCTTGTATTGTACATATTTCTTGAATTGATTTATTATTCCATTTTCGGCGCGATCGCGCAGTGGCGCACTTTACTGTACAGAAGAGCTCGTTTCAAGCCCTGTTAGCCTCTGAGGCTATTGCGACCAAATCACTTTGGAAAGCTTCATAATTTCGATAAAGACGTGTGCGTTCGTTATTTTCTTTCTACTAGTCGTGGAGAGATCACACTGCCAGTCTTGGACCTCTTTTCGGCCGGACTGTAATCTGGTTGAACTAAAAGCTACCAGCTAACGATAAATCTCATTTGAATGACCTTTGAAGCTACAATGTCTCTGATCGACATTCCAGTCTTTGATTTTCACACCCATCCTGTAGAGAGTAAACCAGTTTCAAGTCTGATCAGCCGCTGGCTGGACGTCCACTCCGATGTGCTTCAGGTGGATGAGGATTCGCGAGCTAGAACCAGAAAGCTCCTGGAGAACGATTACAAGCAGCTTCCGTACTTCCAATCGCTGATAAGATACATCGCCGGAAAGTACAACATTCCCGCAACTCTGGAAAGCGTTGACAGGGCAGTTAACGAGCAGAATGAAAGTGGAGTTCCCGAGCACGTTTCACGCGTAATGCGATCGGAGAATATCGAGAAAATCATCATCGACATCTCCGGATTGAACCATCCACCAAGCCCGGCGCCGAAGCTCGACATGTATCCGGATGGCAGCTACTTTTTCACTATGGGAACCGAGCCGCTGCTCCAGCCAAAGGTCGGACACACTGATCTTGAAGACGCCATATCAAATGTGGATTCAGTTCTGGATACCGCATTACAAAACGGCTGCGTCGGTTTCAAGACCTGGATGGCATACTATAGAACGCTGCACATGGAGGAAGTTTCGGACTTGCAGGCAAACAACGCGCTGCACATTCTGTCAAACGGAACCGTCGAGATCCAGAAAAGATGGGGAATCGATCTCCCAGTCGGAACTGACGGCGCGACAATAAAGGCGATCAAAAACTACCAGGACTACATGTGGGTTCACATTTGTGAATATGCCGCTTCAAAAAACGTCCCCGTACTCATCCATACCGGAGGTGCAATGTCTCCGAGCATCGACATGAGAAATGCAAATCCCGAATACCTTTACTCATTGTTTTACAACCCCAGAATCAGGAAGGCGCTACCGCGCGTGGTGATGCTTCACGCAGGCTACCCATTTCACGGCGTCGCTGCCGCTATAATCAGCCAGTTCCCGAACGCATTTGTCGATCTTTCATTTTTCACCGGTCTGCGCGGAGTCACCGAGGAAGTCCTGAGAACCTTTGTTGAACTCGCGCCTCACGACAAGATCCTCTACGGAAGCGATGCTTCTACTGTCCCGGAAAGGCTGGGCTGGTGCGCTAGCAACATCCGGAAGTCTCTCAATTACGTGCTAACGGATTTTGGAGAAAGATACTGCTGGAGCGTGGAGACGAGAAATGAAGTGGCTCGAAAAATATTGAACCAGAACGCGAAAGACGTCCTGAAACCCCCAAATTGAGATCCCCATAACGAAGGCTCTAAATTTCCTGTAATGAAAACGAGATTTTCTGATCTAAGATCCTAGTCGACGCAAATATCTCTCTTGTGGAATGAGGTGCCTGCATCCATTTTTCTCCAGAATAACTGTCTTTTCGAGGTGAACTCCACCCCAGCCTCTGACGAGGTACGGCGCCTCAAAGTTCAGCACCATCCCTTCTTCGAATGGTATGTCGATCGAAGAAGTTACGAAATCGTCCTTGATAGCCGACTGATTTTCTATCATCGATCCCTTTGCAGCTGAGATTCTCGGGTACTCGTGGATCTCTAGTCCGATTCCATGTCCCATTCCTGTCGGAGATTTCGTTACGCCGGTTTTCTCCCAGACGCTGCTTATCTCGGTATTCAGCTGGCTCGATTTCATCCCGGGAGTTGCAATCTCCTCTGCTGCCTGGACAACTTTGTATAGAGCATCGTAGCATCTGTTCTGTTTCTCGGAAGGCTCACCTAGAACTGCGCTGTCGCCAGTGTCAGCACAGTATCCCAGGTAGCTGCAAGACACATCCGCCCAGAACATGCTGCCGTTTCTCAACTTGGAATCCGTTGGAGCTGCCATTGAACCGCCTCTGGTCCCAATCGGAAACATCATGCCGCTGGGAGTTGCGTACTCTTCAGCAAGAGAAATCGTGTATACTCGCGCTAGCTCTTTTTCACTCATTCCTGGCTTCGCAGCTTCGAACGATTTGTCAAGAGCTCGTTCATTGATCTCAGCAGAGGCACGGAGTCGTGAAAGCTCTTCATCCGATTTTACCAGCCTGATGAATCTGAAAAGTTCTGCAGCATTCTTTACTTCAATGCCGGAATTTCTAAGTTCGTTAACTGTGGAGGGATGCATGTCGGATAGGTCGACTGCTGCCGTACCACTGTTACCCGAATCTTTGAGAGCCCTAACAAGGGCGGCGCCGGGTGAACTGAATGTCCGACCAGGATCCAGACTCAAAGCATCGAAACCGACTTCTTCCTTCGTGTCAAACCTTGGCTCGTCATCGCGGAGCGAGATAGTTTTGCCATAAGGAAAAACCCGCGGCGTCGAGTCGGCATTCAAGAACATGAAATATGCGGAGGGCAAAATCAAAGCCGGATCTTTAACATTCTTTGAGTAAACTCCATAAGTCTGCACATAGTTCTCGCCGCTTCCGGGAAATCCATGGTACATTCTGTCGCGGATGATATTCACCGAGAGAAAATTGGTAAGGTAGGTTGTGTTTTCTCTTGACGAAGAAACGAGAGCATCAATTTCGTAATCCTCCAGAAAACGGTTGATTCTATCTCTGTTAAGGAGCAAATTCCTGAGAAAAGATGACTATCCAGCAGTGATAAGAATTGTTTTTCTCAAATGTCTTGGGCGCAAAACACACAAAAGTCAGTTTAGAAAATGAAGAAATGGAAAGGCGCTCGCAAGAGAGAAATGACTGCAAGCCCGGATAAGCAATCTGGCGACATTCTAAAGGTCGAGAATGTTTCTAAGAACTACTCGGGTTTGAAAGCGGTCGACGATGTGAGTCTTTCAGTTAAGCCCGGAAGCATAACCGGTCTGATTGGGCCAAACGGCTCGGGCAAATCCACTCTGTTCAATATGATTTCTGGCGTACTGAAGCAGGACAGCGGATCTGTTTTCTTTGAGGGAAACAACATCGACGCACTCCCATCAAACAAGCGATTTCTAGCAGGCATGGCAAGGACATTTCAAGATCCGCGGCTTTTTTTCGACATGACAGTCTTTGAGAACATGCTCGTCCCACCAACCGCTCAGAAGGGCGAGAGTCCGATATTCTCTCTCATTCAAAGCGCTTGGCGGGATCAAGAGATTCAGCTTGGAACCAAAGCCAGATCTGTCATGAAAGATCTCAACATTGATTCAGTGATACTAAACGGTGCAGATGAAATCTCTGGAGGGCAGATGAAGCTATTGCAGCTTGCCCAGGTACTGATGAACTCACCAAGACTGGTGCTACTGGACGAGCCGACCGCCGGAGTCGCGCCAGGACTGACGAACGAAATCTTTGAAACTCTAAACCGTCTTCGTGTCGATAATGGAATCACTTTTTTCATAATCGAGCATAAGTTGAAAGTGCTTTTCAAATTCGTCGATTTTGTCTATGTCATGCATCGCGGCAAGCTCTTCGCGTCGGGTTCTCCCGAAGAAATTGCCGCAAACCCCGAAGTTGGTAATATCTACCTTTGAGCTCACTTCTGCAGGTTCAGGATCTTACTTCAGGATATGGCAAGCTCTCTATTGTTCAGGGAGTCTCGTTTGACGTAAGAGAATCTGAAATAATAACTCTCATCGGACCGAATGGAAGCGGCAAGTCAACTATTCTAAAATCCATTTTCGGGTTGGCAGACGTTCACGGGGGAAAAATTTTCTTCGACGGCAAGGAGATCACAGGAGCGAAACCCGAGGAAATTGCCCGTGGAGGAATTGCTTACGTCCCGCAGCGTGAAAACGTGTTTCCAAATCTCACCGTTTACGAAAACCTGGAGATCGGAACCGTTACCATGAAAGAAAAGAAGCTTGCCCGCGACGGGATTTCAAGAGTCTTCGAGTTTCTCCCCGTCCTGAAAGACGTCCGGAAGAAAAAAGCAGGAGCTCTTTCCGGCGGCCAGAGGCAGATGCTCGCGCTGGGACGTGCTCTGGTCCTCAAACCCAGGGTAATACTGCTGGACGAACCGACTAGCGCTCTTGCTCCTCAAGTTGTCGGAGACGTCCTATCTAAGATAAAATCAGTTCGCGAGGCAGGAACGACTATTCTGATCGTCGAGCAAAACGCAAGAGAAGCGTTAGAAATTTGCGATAGAGGCGTCGTACTAGCCGCGGGCAAAATAATCTTTGCAGGAAAGCCCGCAGAGATCTTGGGCAACGATCAGATAATCAAACTCTTCTTAGGCGTTTGAGATAAAGGCAGGATTTCTCGAGATAATCTTGAAAAATCTAGTCAAGCTTTTATAACCAGCTCAAAATCTGCGCTCACATATGGTATCTTCAACGGTTAAAATGGTGGTAGCGCTTGTTATCGGACTACTGGTCGGAGCAGCCGGGGTTTACGTAGCTGTTGGACAGAACAACTCTACGACTTCGGGTTCCAGTTCAACCAAAGTGTACTACATCGGAAACCTCAATGACGTCTCCGGACCACTTTCAAATTACGGTCCGGTTTTCCAAAATGCAGCGCAGCTTGCAATCAATCAGATCAATGCTCAAATGAATGCCTCGGGCAATCACGTGGAATTCAAACTGGTTACTCTGGACAGCAAAGGGACTCCCGAGGGAGCTCTTGCAGCGCTTCAGAGTCTTTACCAGACGTACAAGATCCAAGTTGATGTTGGACCGATTACCTCATCCGAGCTGGGAGGACTACTCAGCTATGCGAACACAAACCACATCCTTGTTTTCGGTCCCACTTCAAATGCCGGCAGTCTTTCAATTCCCAACGATTATCTTTTCAGACCGGATTCGATACCAGCAAGCTATGAAGCTCAAGCTCTTGTTGAGCTGGCGCAGCACGATGGAATAAAGAACCTGGTGGTTGTGTGGAGGGATGACACTTTTGGAAGCGGCTTTTACAACTCCACTCTGCAGTATGCTGGCAGCGCAATCAAGATTGACGGCATCCAGTATACACCGGGTCAGAGCGATTATGCAAGTATTGTCTCCTCAGCTAGTTCGCAGGTATCTTCCCTAAAGTCCTCGGGCAAGACAGCTGTACTGTGGGTTGCATTCACAACAGAAGCCGTGAACATGTTTACTCACGCGTCATCAGATCCAGTCCTTCCCAGTGTCCCTTGGTTTGGAATCGATAACCTGTACGCGAACGCAATTCTTCCGCCAGCCGTGAGTTCAGCTGTCGGATCGACGCTAAAAGGAACGAATCTTACAGTTGCCTCCGATTTCATAGTTGCAAATCCTCTGACTCAACAATACTATACGGCGTACAAGAATGCATATGGTTCAGCTCCTTCAGTCTCTTATTCTGAAACGTTCTATGACGGAGTCTGGATAGCGGCTCTTGATATTCTGTACTCGGGCGTCTACAATGGAACTATTCTCCAGCAAAACGTGCCGACAGTTGCAAATCACTTTACCGGAGTTGACGGTCAGACCTATCTCGATGCAAACGGAGATCAGGCGGTTGGTTTCTTCGGCTTCTATCAAGTGATCACAAACTCGACAGGCGGATACAACTTCCAGAATATTGGCAGCTACAGCAGCGGGAGTGGTCAGATAACGCTGAATTCCACGTCGGGCTAGTGAATTCAAAAGGGCAAGACTGAGGGATTTAGGTCAGGAAATTCCATTTTTCTTTCCTGCTCCTACTCAATCCCTCAGTTTCGATTTTTTCACGTCCTTGTTCCTAAAATGTCCTGAATAAGATCGCCAAGGAAAAAGACCGCCTTTGATCGACGTTCCCTCATTGGTTTCTATTTCAATAGTAATCGGCAGCATCTACTTCCTAATGGCTGTCGGTCTAACTCTAACTCTTGCAGTCTTGAAACTGCCAAATTTTGCGCATGCAGAGCTGATAACAATTGGGGCGTACGCCTTTACAGAGCTGATCAACTTTTACGCGTTCGGTCCATTCGTCGCAGTTGTAGTTGCGATTGTGTTTGGATCTGTAACCGCTCTGGGAGGTGAGCTATTGGTATTTTCTCCGCTCAAATCCAGAAAGGCATCTCTGTATATTCTAATTCTAGCATCATTCGCGCTTGGGTTGATTCTACGGTATTCAATTTACATTTTCGCTTCCGAATACAACGCACTGTTCCTCTCAAACCTCGTCTCAAACAACATACTTTTCACATTCGGGGGATTTCCAGTTTCGACTCTGTTTGCTTGGGTTATCCCCGTTACAGTCATAGTAGTGATTTCAGTCCACCTTCTCTTGAACAACACTTTGATCGGAAAGTCAATGCGCGCCATGGAGTCGAATTTCGATCTATCGCGAGTAAGCGGAATCAACACGAGAAGAATTACTCTCTTCACATGGATTATAGTTGGAGCTCTCGCCGGTCTCGGCGGTGCGTTCTGGTCGATACAGACTCAAGTCTATCCGGAGATCGGATTTGCAGTTTTACTCGACATATTTGCTGTGGTCGTCCTTGCGGGGCTGACGAGCTTTTACGGAACACTCGTCGGAGCCTATGTAATCAGCTTCTCCGAGAACCTTTTCATGGGATGGCTGAATTCCACGTTTGGAATTTCTCTTGCGTACCAGCCGATCATTCCGTTCATCGTGATAACTGCAGTCCTTTTGATAAGGCCTGCAGGTCTCTCCACGACGGGCAACAATGCCGGACCCTTGAGCTACATCAAGAGTATTCTCGAACGAAAATCGAGTGAGTAAATTGGCGTTCGATCTACTCGGAGCAATCCTTTCAGTTTCAACGTTTTTCGGAATCTATGCCCTTCTTGCTTTGTCACTGAACTTCCAGTATGGAATCACCGGACTGCCGAATTTCGGACAGGTACTCTTCTACGGAATCGGGGCTTATGCCTCGGGAGTTGTCAGCTCAGTCACAATAATGTCGGTACTCTCGGCAAACGTGGGCAATTACTGCGACGTGTTAACAGAGGGACTGCGCATGAACGCGGCCGGGAGTAATGTTTGGCTTGCGGTCGGTGCCTCACTAATCGGAATAGCGGCTGCCGCACTTCTTGCTGCATTTTTCGGCTTCGTCCTCTCATATCCGGCCGTTAGGATAAAGGAAGAGTGGTACCTCGCGCTGGTTCTGCTCGTAGCGGCTGAAGTCGTCCGGACTATAGTCCGCAACTATTCTGGATTCGGCGGCGTGTGCGGTATCAACGGCCTAGGCGGGGTGCCGAGTCCTTTCCAGTGGATCTCGAATCCGACGCAGCAATACGCCGCGTTTGCTCTCTTCGTGCTAGCGTTTGTTGGGATCGCCTACTTCTATTTCCAGACAGCTTTGAATTCTCCCTATGGTCGAATGCTAAAGTCGATTCGGGATGACGACATAGCAGCTGAGATGCTTGGCAAGAACGTAACTCGGGCAAGGGTTCAGGTGATGGTCATTGGTTCGGCCTTTGCTGGAATTGCAGGAGCGCTCTTCACATATTACAGCAACTTCGTCGTTGCAGACAATTTCATTCCGATCGTTACATTCAACGTCTGGGTAATGATAGTACTCGGTGGACTAGGAAATAACAAAGGCGCGCTCGTCGGCACAATGCTCGTCACGATCCTCCAGAAAATCTTGTCAATAGCGGCAATTACAGTTCCGATTCCGAACGCAGCTCTCGTCTTGAACTATTCTGTCTACATAATCGAGGGAATCGTTTTTCTGTTATTGTTGATCTACCGTCCCAAGGGGTTATTGCCGGAGGAACCGGTAAAGACGCCTGCGAACATGATGGTAAGACCTCCGGATAAATCGCAATCCTGAAATTGTTAGACTCGAGGGGCCTCGACTTCGACTGCCTCTATTGGGGAAATCGAGTGCTTTGTTTTTCCTGCCAGGTCTTCGAACATACTTTGAAAGTCCGTGAATCCGAGAATCATCTGCGCCGTCTGGATTCCTGAAACGACAACGCCGTATATCCCACCGCCAGGCTGGGTCCAGTGTCCTGAAAGGTACAGCCCTTTGATTGGGGTCTTGTGTGGTAGTCTGCCTCTCCCGACCTGCGAAGGAGTGACTTCCCATCCATAAATTGACCCGGTCAGGTTTAGAGTATACCGTTCCATTGTTCTCGGTGTTGCTCCTTCCATCATCAGTGTGTGAGATTTCAGTCCGGGGAATTTTGACTCGATCTGCTGCATTAATTTGTTACCGTAGCGTACTTTTTCTTCGCGCCATGAAGAACCGAGATCATATGGCACCAGGGTTGTCGCATTTACCAGGTGCTGTCCCTTTGGTGCAAGAGTAGGATCTGTCATGGTTGGAACGTTAACGATGTACGAGCTTGAGGACGACAAGACATCTCCCCGCAGCAGAGACTGGTAAGACTCGTCGTGATTCCAGGAATCAAAGAAAAACATCTCGTGTGCCGCCCCGAATCTGGTCAGGTCTAGATCAGTCGAGAGAAAAACAACGAATGCGGAAAGTGAGGGTTTCATCTTGTGCAATTTCCCAACGTAAGATCCTGGGAGCTTGTCCTTTCCGATCATCTCGTCAAAAGTCTGGGTCGCGTCAACGTTGGAAATGACCGTGGGCGCTGTAATTTTCTCGCCGTTCTCTAGCTTGACCCCGGTGACTGCACCGTTCCGGACGATTATCCTTTCCACTCGAGTGTGAAGCATCAGTTCTCCACCACTCTTCTGAAGAGACGATACCATTGCGTTAGCGAAATTCTGAAACGTTCCCTTGCAGTAGAATGCTCCTTCATCGAGATAGCTCGAAAGCATAGCAGACCAGTAGAGAAATGAGAGTCTGGATGGCGGCAAGCCGAGATATGGCCACAGCGAAGAAAAAACTGATTTCAGTTTCGGATCGTCAATCCATTTCTCCATCACGTCTTCAAGCGTGGCGCCGCTGTATCGAACCAGCGTCGGCGATTTTCTGATCGCTCTAGCAATATCAAACAAATTCGGTTGAGCAGGAAATTCTCCAATTTCAGAGTTCATCTTTTCAATAACTTCTATCAACTTCTCCAGATTCCTTTTTTCTCCCGGAAATTGAATATAATGAGCTTCGATGAACTCGTCTCTTCCAAGCGGAGCTTCGAGAGAGAAATTTGCAAAGACCGTTTTGTAGAAGGGATTTGTTCGAATGAATTCGCATTTTTCCCGAACAGACAGGACTCGCAAAAGAGAATCAATCAGACCTCCCTCCGAACATCCTCCCACCAGATGAACGGCGGCATCAAAGTTCGAGTAACCTCGGCGGAAAGAGTGAGCGTATCCACCCGGTCTGTCGTGTCTCTCGAGTACCAGAACTTTTCTTCCAGCCCGAGCAAGCAGAGAGGCTGAAGACAGTCCGCCGATTCCGCTGCCTATTACAATCACATCATATGCTTCGAGGCTTGATTCCCGTCTGACATTTACCGACACGACATAATCACGATTACATTAGCGGAGTCAGCTCCAATTTGTATCCTATTGAGGAACAATCATTAAAATTCAGGATCGAATTCCTCGCTTCAGGAGCGGGTGGTTTTGCAGAAAAAGAGTGAAAGCGAAAATGAGGATCTGGCTGATCTCCTGTTTGAACTTTCCAATGCGGACAGGCTCGCAATCCTGTCAAAACTCTATTCCAAGAATTCGAAACTAAGCGAACTTGCGGAAGATTTGTCGGCAACTGTGCAGGAGACGTCCAGACACCTGGAACGGATGGCTCGTTCCGGTCTGGTGGAAAAAAATCCGGAAGGGGAATTTTTCATTACCGCAATCGGAAAGCTATGTCTTGAAGAGATCGAATCGCTAAGATTTGTGACGGCTAATCGGAGTTTTCTTGCAGATCACGATCTCACCCTTATTCCCGAAAAATTCGTCCACCGGGTTGGCGAGCTCCTCAATTCAAATTATGCTAGAAACGTTACAGATGTCTTGCGTCATACCGAAGAAGTTCTTAGCGGTGCAAGTGAGTACATCCTTCTCATGGCGGATCAAGCTCTTTTACCAACTTACTCTGGAAATATTCCGGCCAGTCTTTCAGGAAAAGTGAAATTCAAGTCCATAATTCCGCGCGCAATATTTTCATCACTGCCCGCCGTTAGTCCCATCCCCGAGAACATTGAAGTTCGCTTCCTGGATAATCCTAGAGTTGGGATTGCAATAAACGAGAAAATCGCAGGTGTTACTTTTTCCGACCTCAAGGGAAGGCTGGATATGAGCGCGGGATTTCGTGGAAACGACTCGCAGTTTCACGCATGGTGCCTGGAATTATTTTTCCATTATTGGAAAGAGTCGGGCGACAAGAAAGAAAAGGAAGAGCCCGGATCTTTCATCTACTGAATCCGGTATTCTCTAACGGAGGCGTTGGTTAGAATCCGATCAGTTTGTCTATTGCTAGTACTCCAGAACCGAGGACAACGACAACCAGCGAGAGAAGCAGGTAAGTTACGTCGATCTCGTAAGAAGGTTTACTTGTTGAGACGTACTCGGCTTTCATCTTGATCTTCTTCATCAGGACGATCGATAGAAACTGGATTGCGAAAAAGAGAGCAATGACCGGAACTATCAAACCGACGACAAGAAAGAGTCCGCCGAAAAATTCCAGTATTCCAGCAAGAAGGGCGGTTGACCCGGGCATTCCCATGCTTTTCATCCAGTTCGCTCCCTGATCTGGCGACTTCAGCTTAGGATAGCCGTGAATCATCAAGGTTGCCCCAACAACTACTCGTAGAAGCAGCGCGAGGTATCCGGTGTAGGGTAACAGTATTTCCAATAAGCCGCTCATATTATCAATGCTCACCTTTTTTGGATCTAGAAGCCGATTGGTTCTCTGACGATTATGATGGTAGTCCTGCCCGGAAACACTTCCCGGTTCGAGATGAGGATTTTTGCAAGAACGCTCCCTCTATCTCTTACATCGCGCATCCGCGAATCTTCCATCGGGAAGCTGTAAAGATCCAGCCGGCGCAAACCGTCATCTAGATCTTTAACGAGTTTTTGCGAGCCCACAATCCAGAATACTTTCTCTGCCCCAGCCGAGAACGGTCCTAACTGGCTTCCCGATGCAGAGCCAACAAGCACCCTTCCGTCGTCGGTAATTGCATGAACGCTGCCGACGACCACGTCCGGAGTAGCGCCCATTTTTATCTGCTCGCGAAACTGCGTCGCGGGATCGAGCTTTACGATCTCTTGCCTCAGAGACTTGAACCTGCTTTCAGGTGCGTTGATCAGCTGGTCTATGCCCGAGAGTCGAACAGTCTCACTTGAGGCGGTGAAAATCGTCTTATCGTCCGGGAGCAATTTTTCTAATAGAGAGCGAGCGTCTTGCGGAGAATCGACCACATGAACGACGAAACTATTGCGAGTCAACGATTCCGTCGCTGTTTTGATTCTTTCCTCGGATGCGGGTCTTGAATACGTATAGTCGATTGGAATGCCGTGTTTAGTCTTCGTAATTTCTGAATCATTCTGTTCTTTTGTTTCCTGTTCTTGGAGTGCCATTGCGATAAAAACACTTATGCCTAATACTTACTTTAAGGTAGTATTAATACTATAAAGGGTATAGGAAGGAAGTAACTTCCTCAATGGAAAGTATAAAGCGGGTTTCCAGAACCTGTTTCCAAGAGGTCTTCCTATCGAAAAGATACTATAAATACTATAATAGTTGAATTATCAACAAGGAAAAAGTGAGCGACTTATCGTTGAAGGCGAAAAGCCCAAAGCAGTTAAGCAGATCTCTAGCAGTTGAAAGTGGAAAGTCGGTTTACTGTCCGTTTAACAAGCTGCTTGAAACGCTCGGGAAGCCTCACACCCTCCGGATACTGTACGGGTTATCGATTCGTTCCCCGATGAGGTTCAGCGAACTTCAAAATCAACTTAAGGTTCAGCCGAAGACTTTGACGAGCAGGTTGCAGGAGCTTGCTGCATATGAGCTGCTTCAAAGAACCGTGTACAACCAAATACCACCTCGAGTTGATTATGCACTAACTCAAAAGGGGAAAGATCTCGGAATCATGTTTCGCGGGTTCAAAGACTGGGCCAAGAAGTACGATGTTGAACTGACGATCGAGTAGCGCAAGAAAATGTCCACGAATATTATGTCTATCACATCTTTACTTGTATCCAGGAACAAAACAAACTTTTCAAACTAAGCAAAGTCGTAAAGAGAGCTCGTTTCAAGCTCTTCTGTACAGAAAAGTGCGCCACTGCGCGATCACGCCGAAAATGGAATAATAAATCAATGCAAGAAATATGTACAATACAAGCTAGCTTGTATAATACAAATAGAGTTCAGTGGTTCTCATCAAGTTATCATTCCACGCACGCGCGTGGGGTTGCGCTAGGGGGGTCGGTTTTAAGGCTAATACAAAAAGGATTGGCTAGAAAGTAGTCTATGTTGCTGTCAGGTACGCCCCAAAAGTCATACCCCAAATGACGTACGGGTAAACTACCAAGCGCTCCATCCCGCCAAATCCAATAAGGGAGCTATCACCCAGAAGGGGAATCGCCGCGAGCGAGATGACGCCGAGGAGAATAGAAAAGTACCTAAATGGTGACTTTGTAAATTTGAAAGCGTAGATCGCAGAGACTCCTCCAAAAACAAACGCGATGAGAGCTCCGATGGAATGAACTGCGAGAATTGTGTTCTCAGGAAATATCGAGACGATGATAGTTCCCACAGATGGTAACAGATAGAGGATCTTAACCGGTTTACCCGGTACAAATTCTGACAGCGAACTTCTGAATACGAGAATGCTCATGGCGATAATGGATAGAACGCCGCCCACGAAAAGCTGTCCGTCCCACAAGATAGAAGTTGAATGGCCGAGGGCGCCGAGGTCGCTAAGCGCGTTCGTCCTTACGCTGTAGTTTGGGTATACCGCCTCAGCTATTGTATTGAAAACCGTAAAGATGATCCCGCCTGAAAGCAAAAGAGCGCCGGCTCGGCGTGTATTTTTTGCCCGCTGCAATCTGAACTCCGATCTCGGCTGCTCGGACTGGCTCAACTCTGTAACACTCCCGCTCTGCAAGCTGAAGTGAATCCGTTCTATTTCAGAGTTTTTGAAAATCAAGCGCTTATTTGGTTCTAGTTATTTTCGTAAATTCTTCCCATGCGGGCTTTGGAATCCCCCGTCTGTTCAAAAGGCCGAAGCTATTCTCCTGATACGGGAATGAACGCCAGTAGGAATCCGATAGGCGCCACAAGCCCAGACCTGTTAGAAGCTCACTGGACCTTGTTGCCTCGCATATTTTTTTCACGTACTCGGTCTGATTTTGATGGTTGAATCCGAAGAGCTTCGGCCCTGAGGGATAGCCAGTTTCCGTTATCATTACCGGTCTCCCGGTTTCCTTCTTTGCCAAAGACACTTTTGAAAGTAAATTCGTTCCATCTACTGGCGTTGCGCGGATGTAGTTCGGATAAAAGTCCAGGCCGAGCACGTCATAGTATTTGGCGAAGTTAGAAAGGGCGGGCTTTAGCGAATCGGCCGCGAGATTGATCATTGTCAGCGCGCCCGGGTCCTCCGCCCTGACGATTTCGAAAAGAGATCCAAGAATCCTGCCCACGATCTTCGGAGAAAACCAGACGCCACCCCTTCGCCAGTCAGCTCCAAAATGCTGCATCCACCAATTCGGCTCGTTCTCAAGCTGCCAGAGAGCAATTTTCCCTCGATAATGTTCTACGATCTTGCGAGTTGCTCCCGCTAACTCACTGACATAGGTATCAACGTTGTCGATGTTAAGACCCTCCGGTAGGAACCGAAAGTAGCCGTTACCGATCACTGCCACAATTTCGATGCCGTTCGATCTCATGATATCTACGAACTCGTCCAGCGGATAGCGTATGGATTGCTCTAAACCGGGTCCCACTTTCTTCTGGAAGAGATTCCACTGGAACCAGATCCTCACGAAATCGATTCGATTTGTTTTGAGCACCCGCGCGAGGTTCTTTGAAAAAATGCATGCGAGTTTCGATCTTCTGGACTTTGAAAGATCGAAAAAAGACACCGTCGACAAGATACGCTCCGACTGCGTTAATTTCACAGGTTGACCGAAATTTAGCGAGACCGGGCCAAGAGGCAGTCTGACGGAAAAAAGATGTGGAATGATAATGGATTTCGGCGGCAGGTCGCCGGTATATGTCCATGGATCGTCGATGCAAACGCCCCAGCTGAACCCTTCTTCGAACCGATGGGGCAATTGAGAATTTTCAGAATCGTAAAGTCTTTAGTTAAAAATCCATTCCCATTCTTCTTTCGGGATTCAGTTTTTACAATGATAACAGGGAAATGAATTACATCAGGAAGCCTGAACTACGCGAGTCCAGTTCACTCCTGCACATTCTACTCTTAGGTGCCTTCCAACGCCACCGCAAGTAATGCATTTCGGTGAATATAGCTCGGATTGAGATTCTAATCTGCGTCCGATCGATCGGGTCTCGCGGTCGATAAAGTCGTCGAGGTCTGTTTTGACTATTTTTGTGCTCTCCAGCTTTTGCCATTCAAGGAGCAACCTTCGCTTCCTCCTCTCACGCTCTTCTTCTGTAATGCTTGCTTGAGATGAAAGCTTAGAGTCCTTGGGGTGCGTGTCAGTCATTAGGTGCTTGTTCCAGGGCCTCCGTGAATATCGAATATTTATTTTATGGAGTGTCAGTTCTTGCTCGCCTAGGGTTCAATTATCTTTTACTTTAGCAGCGTTACACCGCAAAAACGCGGTCTCGGACCCGCATCTGTTGATCCTACTGTACTGAGATTTATGTTCCTCACGGTCCTCGCCTCAAGATGAGAGCAATCAGGTCTATACCGTTCGAGATCTAGAATCCGCGGCTTCCCGGATTCTAACAATCTCGAAGGATCATCTCAAAGATACGAGTATCGAAACAGGCCCCTCTCGCGGCTACAACAGTTTTGTTTGAATCTCGTTTGAATTTTGTTCGACAGAAGGTTTTTTCAACATCCTGTCCAGAGTCTCCTTTTGTTTTTCGTTAGCGATTGCGAGTTTCGTTAGCATCTCTAAAGAATTCAAAACGGCAGATCCGTGAAAGTGATTGTTGAAGTAGCCGTAAACTTTCTTCACCTTTTTTGCAACTTTCTGAACTCTTTCTATCCAAGGATCGAGCTCCTCCGAGGAGTACTCGTAGTTGTACCATATTCGCTTCCCCCTCCCGTGCCATCTGACAAAAGCAAAGTCGGCGGTTGTAGTCAAGTCTACGGGTAACAGGGGCTCATCTACGATGGTATTGGAGACGTTGTATTTTCTGAGAATTGAGTATACACTGTCGGGTTCTTCGAGCCACGAAGTATTTCGGAATTCAACAGCGAAAGCTTGATCCTCGGGGAGAATTTCCATGAAATCTTTCAAGGCTCCAAAATCGTTGCGAGAAAAGCTCGGGGGCAGTTGAATCAACAGCGGGCCGAGTTTCTTTGAATCCTTCAGAGGAGCAAGGATGTTCAGGAACTTTTCTAGATCAAGCTCGACCCCTTTTTCGAGATCTAGCCTCTTGTCGTGGGTGATTAATTTTGGAACCTTTGCAGAGAACTGAAAATTAAACGGAGTGTTCCTTACCCATCCCATTGCCAGGCCCCTATTAGGATAGGCGTAGAATGAAGAGTCAATTTCAACAGTTCGGAAGATTCCAGAATAGAAGATGAGTTTAGGGGTCTTTGAATCCGGATAGAAGACCTTCTCCCATTCCTTGTACGACCACCCAGAGGTGCCCAGCGCAATCTTATCCGCAAAATTATCCGAATCGACCATGCATTTCATCTTCTATTAGAAATTCGAGGCCAGTTTGCGTTAGGAAGGTATTGATTTGCGCGGCTTCTAAAAACTATTTTACAAAAAGGATCGCAAGTCCAGGAAATCACCGAATCTGTATCACTATTCAGCTTTCTCACTATCTTCCGCCGCCTAAATCGTAGAATACTATAGAACTTTCTTCTAGCGTTATTGCAATAATGCCCGTTGGCAAATTATTCACTAGAGTGCTATATAGGCGATGGATAAACGTTAGTAAAGACATTAATCACTTTTTTCATCTTAAGCTCTGGCCATATGACTATGGCCCTAACTCTGAATAGCTGCGTTCGGTGTGGTCGGGAGATTACCGGTCGTGAGACTGGCTATTTTCGTCTAAATGAGCGAACGGACCGTTTCGATCTGGAATGCAACGCCTGTTACGAATTTGAGAAGCTCGGGCAAAGTGAATTCGTATAGAATGACTTAGCATGCTTCGTCTCATGAAGAGATGAGTACTTTTTTCACTTTTGATCTTACTGCACGATAAGTAAGAGTTTTCCATTTTTTCCAAAAAGAAAAAGGGAAGTTGCCCTCCTTTACGAGAGGGCTGCGAAATATTGGGGCATTCCGCCTCCTGTCGTGTAAATTGCTGGGTTGAAATAAAACCCGTGCACATTTGACGTCATCACGGTTACAATTGCAGGATAGAACGTCCAGATATCCATGACTTCTTGATTTGCAAGCTGAGCCATAGCGTTCGATGCTTGCGCAACCTCCGTTCCATTACCGTTCGCAGTGCCTGCCTGGGCTTGGTTCCAGTAAGTCTGCATGGCTGTCAAGTTCCATCCACCAGGAGCTGTGTAGATACCGCCGGGGGCAAGTATTGGACCCAGAAAGTCCGTCGCCCACGGATAATCGTCGTACCAGCCGAAAGGCGCTTCAGCCCAGGAATACACTTGTCCCGAGAAAGCTTCAGTTGTCATTTGCCCTAAAGGTACAGGTGTGACTGTAACTGTGAGGCCCATGTTGTAAGTCGCGCTTACATTATTTACCGCAGTCGCGATTTGGGTGTATATCGCCGAATCAACGGTGTCTCCCGTTGCGTAAACGAGGCTGACTGTTTGTGAGACAGGGTTCTTGCAAGTACCGTGATTGGCTTGCAGCTCACTTGCAGAACATCCGAAAGTGTTGTTGAAGACACTACTCGGTGCAGATGTTCCATTGTAGAATGCAAAGTGCGTCAGCGGAGTTTCCATTGCTGCAAGCATTTCATTCTGCACGGCAGTCAAGTTGAATCTGTAGAGCGGGCTAACTGAAGAGTTGTAAGATCCCTGAGGTGGAAAACCAGGCGGTATCAATTCGTTTGCGACCTGACCCAAATTGTTGTTGACGTTCGCGTTTATACTGGAAATGTTGACTGCATCGGCAAAGGCAAGCCGCATTCGGATATCCGCAAATGGCTGGAATGAATAATAGGTGCCAGATAGCGGGTTGGTCACATTTGTACCAAATGGATCAAACCAAGTTGCATACTGGGTGAAGGTTCCGTAGATTGAAATGCCCGGTATCGTAGATTGGAGAACGTTCTTGCTTAGCCAAGCAGTACGGTTCGCCACATCGTAAAGATGATCGTTCGTGATATCAATCGCCATTGCCTGACCCGACTTTGCAGCGTTCTGGATATCCAACTCTCTCGTAGTCTCGGAGGGAACAAAGTTAATGTTGATCGTTGGGATCTGTGCCTTGATGTGATTAGGTCCACCCCAGTAGTTTGGATTCGCTTTGAGGACTATGTTATTACTCGATTGCCCGACACTCTGAATGACGTAAGGTCCGGTCCCCGCGAGTGACCCGCCGTACGAACCATCAAGATAAGTCTGGGCGCAACCCTTTGGAGTGATACCTGCATTGCAAGTCGCGACGAAATCGTCGAGGTACTGGTTAATCATAGTGGTCGCGTTTCCGCTTGGGCTACTATACGGCAATGTGTAGCCGTTGGCGGATTGACTCCACAGACCGAGATCTTTTTGCATAGTGTAATCGGGCGCGATGATGTTCGCCCAAAGATTTGCAATAAGATATGGAAGAGCAGCATTCGGGTTTTGAATGTGAAGAGTCAATGTATACTGTCCGGTAATCTGGACAAAGTCCTGTGCCAGAACTTTAGACGCCCAACTTTGGCTGTATGATTGGGGACCGCTGAAAAATGTGCTCAGACTTCTGTTTTCAAGCTGCTGGAGAATCCAAGAAGCTTGCGTTCCGTGTGATGGTGGAGCACTACCGTCGAAAATCAAAAGACGGTTGAATGCAAAATACACTGCCGTTGAATTTACTTGCTCTCCGTCTGCAAAGTTGATACCGGTCCGCAAAGTAAAACTCGCTGATTTTCCGTCCTTTGCAATCGAGTAATTCTGAGCTAGCCATGGGACCACCGTCTGACCGTTAGTTCCATTGAACCATAGAAGCGGCTCGTAAATGTTCTGCTGGATGGCTGCACCATAAATATCGTATGAAACTTGTGGGTCGATGTACTGGATCGTCGAGTATGTCTCAAATGTTAGAACTTGAGGAATGTTCCCAGAGGACGAAGACGACGTCGAAACAGAACTTCCAGTAGAAGTCACAGACGATGATGATGAAGATCCGATAGTAGAAGATGACGAAGAAGAGCTACTTGATTGACCGGTTGAGGTAGAAGAACTTGAGCTCGACTGAATAGATGACGTCGTGCTACTCGCAGATTGGGTGGAAGTCGAAACCGAACTTGAAGAAGTCGTACTGGAACTCGACCTAGAAAGAGCTAACGCCGCCCCGCCGATTACTATGATAATAATTACAACAACGACTATACCGATCGTAGCTGTCCTAGAAAGAGCATTTTTTGTGTTTCTCGGAGTACGCATAGCTAACATTCTCGAACTTACCCGTTATTTTAACAATTTTCCGACTGCGCGAAGGAGATTTTTGCTTTTTGAAAATCCCAATCCACAATAGTCTCGGGTTATCGAACCCATGTGCAATGGGAAGATGAAGGGCTTGATCGACTTGCAGGAGCGATGATGATTCGGCAGTTGGTGTTTGCCTTATTTTCGCTAAAGGCGTGCTGTCAATTCAGGCAAAAAAACCTAATTGCAGCGAATAGTGGTGGCCAAGCGAGCTCCTGACCCGGGCCCGTGCGAAGGCTGCTTTCAAAAGCTCCGTGGATAAACTTGATCTTAGCAAAAAAGGAATAGCAAAAATTGCCTCTTTCCGCCAAGTGTAGTCATCACAGTCGGGCTAGAACTGGTTTCCACAATTCGGACAGAATTTCATCGATGCCTTGACAGTGGTTCCACACTTTGGACACGTCTTTTCATCTTGTGCTTGCGCAGCTGGTGTTCCACAGTTTGGGCAGAATTTCTGTCCGGCCGAGAGCGGCGAGCCGCACTGAGCACAAAAGGTCTGCTTTACCTGTCCCTGCTGTGCCGGGCCTTGCTGTTGCTGCTGCTGTCCCTCTGGTTTTTGAGCTTGACTCGCTCCACAATTAGTGCAAAAGGCAATTGACACTAGATCCC